>Ga0056124_1000945_pt1 | contig 10239 bp, 7 predicted proteins | sample WorMetHEROISLAND_2_FD_70069 | JGI IMG/M metagenome (GOLD analysis project Ga0056124, IMG submission 70069) | Marine gutless worms symbiont microbial communities from Max Planck institute for Marine Microbiology, Germany - Olavius sp. 4 HERON ISLAND | ecosystem: Host-associated > Annelida >... | reverse complement strand
TGCAGCTGTTTGGCCGCAATTTGCAACGCAAGTATTTCGAGGAGGCATCGGACGTTTAACTTGTATCGGAAGTTATGTAAATAAGCAAGTAACTACGTTTACATTTCGGGCGCAGGCAACAACATGTTCGAAACATCATACTCGGACAGTTATAGACGCAGGTTGTGAGTGTGCACCATGAGTACGGTCGGCTAACCCTAGCGACAGCTGGGCTCTTGTAATAATTGTTTACTGTAATACTGCCAAGCGAACTCCAAAGAGAACAATTAAATCTCACCAGTTTCCCTCAATTGATCAAGTCTGTCGCCGCACTATGTCGCGAAATTCAAATGTTGTCATTTATATATTAGCTGGAACAGTTTACGTTAGAATTTCGTTAGAAGGTGATACATTAGCAAACGTTTCGTTTTGATATTTTAGCTATGTACTTATCTTTCTCAGTACATGAATTACTGACACAATTGCGATACTTAGGCCTAGCGTTAATATTGTAAATTAACTACAGCAGGTAGTCAAATAGAAACGATTTAAGGCCGTCGTAAATTTTGCATCATTGTGAAATTGAATAACTTTGCCGTAAAGTGAAACATTTTAACATCTAGAGTATAGTATAGAGATAAAATTTCATCAAGACTCTTAAACAACTTACTTCGTCCAATTACAAATGACATCTTCACCGACATCACACTAGCCTCAATGAAAAAGATTACTCTAACGTTTACATATAAGCGATCCGTACATTTCATAAATGAGGCTGGCTTAACGACTACGCGACAAGGATGCAGCAAAGATTCTAACGAAAGACCTGTTGAATGCCCTTTTCCTTCTATCCTTTTCGTACTAAATTAGTGCATGGCTCACCAAACATCATGGTTATGGTTCGTAATAATTCTGGCATGTCAACTTAGAAATTTCCTTACTATAGCCTAACAGTGCCAGTGGATGATACACGTAGAGACATAATAAACATCAGCTACAAAAATAACGACGAGTGCTTATTAATGACCTGTTCTCTGCAGTCTTCCTTTCTGAACGCATGGAGAGCGAATCCAGAGATCTTGAGAACCCATCTACTGTCCACGTGACAGCTAGCACTGGACAGGTAACCGTGCGATTGAAACACCGACTTGTGCAGGTAAACCATTCCCTATACCGTTAATTTAACAAGTGCCTATAATGCGATGTCTACAGTTTTGCTTTAATTTACATGACAGACAAATCAAGACATTATAATTTAAACCGTACTACGAACGTGTTTTTAAAATTGGGGTGGTAATACCTTTCATTTCTACTTCAAATTTCTATTTTTATCGACATTTTGAAGTGGAAACAAAATAGTCCTTTTGACGTTCAGATATAAATTCATGTTTTCTAGATATATTGTCTAAGCACCTCCGAGAAAACTGCGGGTGGTAAAATGCGGGCCTAAATGGCTCAAGTCCCATTTGGCATAGGTCATTTCAAATATGCTTTTCCAGCCAACACTACCGCACGTTGAGAAAATGCACTATGCTACGGTAGTGACCTAAACCTCAGAAACACAACTTGGCTCCGACAGCCGTATGAACTGCTCATGCGATACTTACATTGACAACATCATTCGTCAGTGACGCTTTGAAAAAAAAATCCAGTTTAATTTCGTCATTTCCAATGATATCCTGCAACACCACATTTGACTGAACTAGACCTATTTAAGTACGTTCACTAAGCTCGTGTTTGCATGAAAAATAGAACATTAATTTTGCAGACACGTGGGCGCAAAGACATTGGTAGAAAAATCGCACACGGCTTGAAAATAAAAACTGGTTACATGTACAAAAACAAGTCACAATTGAAAGTAACTGCCGAATTGTATTCAATTCTACGAAAAGGACCATCTCTATGTGAAGAAACTCCGAAGACATAAAAGAACCGACAATACAACCACAGGTCACGCCCGTTCAGAGTTCAGCTTTACCTGTCATTGGTTGGGGAGAATGCTGGTTTTAAGCTGGCCAATAAAAAGATTAACATTTGTTAATTGTTAACTATTAACAATTGTAAACAATTGCAAGTAGAGCAAAGCAAGTAGAGTATTGGCTTTACCTGAACAGTACCACGGCTACACCATTGCATCAAATAGCAGATGTGTCCTGGCTCTACGCATGCTCCAATGAATGGCTTTATGTTGTCTTGACTCAGTTCTTTCAACTGGAAACACAGACACACGCCAATCTGCACAATGAGGTACAGTAAGGTAAACAGACCATTTGTCTTCATCGTTAGTTAAGTTTAGTTAAGTTCAACTTATTTTTATTGTTTGTTTTTGCTACCATTTATGGTGAATAAAGATGTATATATTTGCGTAGAAAAACTAAAATGGTGTAATTGTTAGTGATATGATTGACTTCGCATTTAATAGATTTTTACGAAGTTACTTAGAACAGATAATATTGAAACGGTAAGGGTCTCTCAGTTGTTTTTCGGTATATCTCTTCGAAGCGTTGTGTTGCGTAATAGAAGAGACAAGTTTGAACTGAAATTTAGTATTCGTGCGGACTTAGTTAAGGCGCTTGTCTGAGCTGCTGTTTATGTTTATGTATATTTGATTTTTTATTGATGTGCTATTTATGTGCCATTATGTCTGGTGAATAAAGTTGAATATATATGGCTAATCATTCGAATATAACAACCGACGTAACTGTAGCAACTGTAACAGTGTAGCAGACACTGTACATCGTGCTTGCGCAAGCAAGTGTACATACGTATATTCTGCACTACGCCACGTACACATGTGTTTGTCTACACACACGTAGGAACACGCATAGTGTACAACATACCCTTATACACGCATACACAAGATGTCACACACGTGGTAGAAATGCAACAAACGTTGATGAGTTCGATGAGATCTTGGCGCGTCAGATTGACTTCAGTCTTGTCCACTGTACAGACGGCCACTGTCAGTCCTTTGTACACCGCCACCGACTTAGCGGCTGACACAAATGCAGGCGTATCAGATGTTTTCGTTGACATCAGCGATACGTTCGACGAACTGTTCCCGAGCTACAAGTATGATTTTTTTTAATCTTTATTCACAATAATTCATACGTGTGACTATAACGTTAGCGAACGATAACAAGCAGTTAACGTGTGGTCTTAAATTCTACCTCGAGATAGCAATTAAATAGTTAAACCCATTTCGTTTTCACACTTCGACTCGGTGTGGTTCAGTGGCTTAGTGGTTAGCGCACTTGAAATACGAACTCGGGGACCCGGGATCGATTCCCGGGTCGTACCACTATTCCACTGTGTAGCAACCTTGGGCAAATTGTTTACTCACATTGCCTCCCGAGTTTCTCAGCTCCAAGAAACTGGGGTACAAAAAAGGGAGTTTTCGGCGCTACGTGGTTATGGTGATTAAGTGCGCTAGATTAAGCTAAGCTTTAAGCTAAGCTTTAGAGCGCACTATAATATAACCTAACTTTACTTTTTACTTTCGAATCAATCACTGACGGTTAGCAGCTCGATGCAACTCTAACTGCGCTAATGAGCACATCTAAGTTAAGTAACCATTCCAAGGTCTGTGTCAAAGCCAAAGCATGCATTTAGTAGTATGAGGATGATGTCAGTATTAATAATAACGTTACACAGACCGTGTTGATAAAAACGATGTCAGAATAGTTCACTTTCCACAGCATCTGTTGAATACGAGCCTCAGAACGTCGAGCTCTGTACACGAGTGTTACAATAGTGTAACTTCAGCACATCGAACTGTAACTTTACTGTCGCAGTTCGAATATCACTCGGCTCAAGCGACCCTCAGCAATATGCTAACCTATACTAAGTGGTCAGGCCAACCCGTCTGCTTTGGCGTCTTGACAGCTGGTTTAATGAATATAGGTCTACGGTCTGTCTTAAAACGTCTATTCAGCTTTGATTATATTTCACAGACAATATATTTTAATGATGTTATAGCACTGACCTTTTTCATAATATGGGGACATCTAACCACTGCTTCCGTGAATTGTTATCAATCAGTCAATCAATCAATCATTTATTTGACTCAGGCACTAGGCCCATAAAACACACACATAACACACAGAGACAGCTAGTAAACATAAAAAGCTAAGAAACTGTACATTAAAAACATAAACCTAGCTGACGAAGGTGCGACACCAGCATATTAGGGCAATTCGTCCAAGTCCGCAAGAAAATAATACGGCTGTTATCATGATTGTGTTAACCGTTCAGATATCTTACGCCCATGGAGCATGACTTTGTGTTGTCAGCGTGCATAACCTATTTGCACAGATAGCCATTTAGGTTTCTAATAAGATTTTTTTTTGATTTTATCCAATTACCTATTACATGTTTATTATTATGCTATTGCTATTGGTAAATCTGTAAATGTATCGTGTGTGTGTTCGTCACACATTTTAATATTGTACACTACCGCGTGTTGCAGCGGCCAGAAAGTAACCTGTTTTAATTAAAATCGCAATCACTGTAAAAAGCAGAGTGACCATTCTATATCAAATATATCTAAACGTTATGTATTTGTCGATGGACATACTTCTGCCGTTAGCAGGTCTACTTAATGAGAACGACTCAGTCGTCACAACCCCACCAATATTTTGATAAGCGAAGGCTAGAATGACGGCGCTACAATGCAGTGATAAGCTTTCTGGTGACACCGCGTATACTCAGATGTTTTGTTGGTGCGACAGCAAAAACTGATGACAAACAAAATCGAGGTAGCAATAGCATACACCATCTGCAAACACTATCTTTGGAAAAATAGGACATACTGCTTCAGAAGATGTTGTTATTCACTTGACTAATAGTAAATGTGTTCCTTGTTTAATGTATGGTCTTGATGCGTGCTATTTAAACAAGTCTCAGTTAACTTAAATTCATTGGACTTCACGATTAACAGACTGTTTATGAAATTGTTTAAAACGAATAATATAGACATTGTTAAGTACTGCCAGTATTGCTTTGGTTTCGAAATGCCCAGCGAGCTATGGGCTAAGCGATATTAGTAAACTGAACGAAAAAAATCGCTAATTGTAGCAACTCGTTTGTGGTTGGATTCAGCCAAGTTTAAAGTTAACTCTGTGAACAACATTATTAGTTAAGATTATTAGTTAAGTTTAGTTAAGTTGTTTATGTTATCTTTCGAGGTGAATAAAGATGTATATATTACGTCGCCGTATCGAGCGTCTCGAACAATCGTCGATAGGCCTACGTAGTCAACACTGCCGCCGAAACAGTAACATTAACCTGCTACGTGCCGGACCGCAGGGGAAATGACCAAAGATCGTGAAAATGGGCATAACAAAACGTCCGGGGAAAATGGGCATTAACAATTTTACCCCGGAGCTTACCTGAAAAATTGAAATAGCAGTATGACGGCGATTAGAGCGACAACTCCGATAACTGACGATACAACGATTGTTGTCGTGTGGTCTGCACAAACGTTATAATCATCAATTCATTATTATCAATCATCATCATCATTATCAGAGCAATGGTGCGTAAACCTGTCTATCTTACGCAGTTTTCAACTGGTTGCTTTGTTCGTATAGTTTTGTATAGTTTTCGTTTTTTAATGGGAATTGGCATCACGTACGTGTGCGATATTTATACACATTTTTCCGTAGCGTGGTCTGTCAGTCAGTCTGTCACATTCGTGGCCGCTGTTTAAACCGTTCGACAGATAGGCCTATAGATGCTATTTGGCAGGCACACTTGTTGGTCCAACAACAGTGTGTAGCATGGGGTCCCGACTACCCCGGGAAAGGGGAGATTTGGGGGTCGAACTTTTTAGTTAAAATTTTGAAAATTGCAGCCAAACCATCAGTGCCTATGCTGCCACCTCGAAAATACAAACGAGCAATTCCACCTTTTGCCAAATTACTGCGGTCTTTGTTTCCGTTTCTACTAATATATATCCGAGAATAAAACAAAAACACCGGGACGTGAGGTGTTTTGCATGAATAATTACAGTGACTACATATAGCATACCTTGAACAGGAGGAGGGCACAATTCGCCAACGAAGCCACATTCTGGAATGTCCGGCGGGGGCGTTGTATGAATTCCCCAAGTCAGCGGAGAAAATACTGTTATCATCTAAACACAGATATGACAAATTTCACTAAAAAAGAAGTTGATTATCAGTCAGCACTATAATGCAATGCGACAACTAGACAACATTCTAATTTCTAACTCGCAATAAAATCACTAAATTACGAGTTTGCGATCAAATTGCATGAGGTACTGTTGAATCATTTTTATCTTGTTTTACACAGAAATTTAACCAAAAGTACGAGAACTGACGCAATAAATCATCTCGATATTTTAGAAGCAAAAATTTAGTTTGCAACAACGCGGTAGAGAAAAAATAAAACCAGATTATTTGAGTTATGGGCCAAAAAATTACCCTTTTGGTATAAGGGTTTCTTCTCCTGTTAGATGCATTATATTTGCATTTTTTGTTTATTCGCATAAGTTATTGTTTTCATTAAATGACGTCGTTCTTTGTCTGCCGATGTAAATAAGTTCTGCTTTTATGCGAATAAATTGTAATGTCCTCACGATGATTGGATTAACTAACGATACGATGAACGCTGTTTGATTCACAATCTGCGTATGGTTCCGAAAGTGTATGCAAATGTTTTCAAATAAGTAAGCACATTTAAACTGCGAATAATTAATGGCCAATGTTAAAGCTGTTCAAACAGTATAAATACGCGGCGTTTTGCAGTTTATAGACGTCTAAGGGAATACGATTCAGTTATGTTTCTAACAAGTATAATGCACGATGCAAATCTTAAATTAAAGTTGGATTATTAATCTATATGTTAGAAATGATGTACGATACTAGAGGAAATAGATACAAATTCGTCCCCAAACTATGTAAATATAAACTTAGAAAACAGTGTTTTGTAGATAGATTAGTTAAGCTATGGAATATGTTGCCTGACGAAGTGGTATTGGTTGGTAGTGTCAACACTCTTAAGAGACGTTTAGATGGGTTTTGGTGTAGCCCGTATTTTTATTATGATTGCACAGCCGACATGTAACACCGGAAGTCACAGTGTAACTTTTTCTTGTATTTTGTGTATAAAATGGATATGTTAAACGGAAATAAAGGCCTTAGGCCTGCTTCCGGATATTCATTGATGATGATGATGATCATGATGATGATATTGACGTATAGATGAGAGAAAGGTGTCACTTTTTTGGCCCACCCGCTACACATAAAATTTCAGTTTCATTTGCTATGCATTTCGTCGGCGTAATGTTTAACGCACGTCGTCAGGAGGCAGTGTGAGATCAACGAGCAATGAAGCGTAGTACGAGCCACGTCCCTCGGCGTAGTTCCAGACATTGCTACTTTTCACTCGATCGGCATCCTTGTTTATCAGTACATTCCCACTGACACCTGCGTGTGTAAGCAACACACAACACGAAATCATCAAATGTTAAAGGTTCTAGACATGTACATTATTATAATGGAGGTTTAACACAAGGAGCCGCAAAGGGAATGAGCTCCGATAAACACAGACTTGCAGCTTATCATAACAAGCACTTCTGACGAGCTTTCCAGTGGTACAAACATCGATGACCTTGAACGACCTTGAACCCCAAAAATAGGGTTTTTTAGTAATTTTTTAGCGATTTTAGGCTGCAATACACATTTTAAGACTGAATTGCGCCAAACCATTCAAGATAGACCAGGACAACCTGCGTACAAAATGTTCGGCATTCAACGTAGATTCCAACGTTTAAGGTTTGACCCCCTAGGCTCAAGGAGTTCTCCGTACAAATGCATTAAATTATTTGGGTACCCCCTTCAAAACGCGCGGTTTCTGCTACTGTCGTCCAACCGAGGGTTTTTCTAGCAAGAGAACAATTGCAGATAGACACAGACTTGCTGCGCATCATAACAGGCACTGCTGACGAGCTTTGCAAGGGTACCAGCATCGATGAGCTTGAACTACCTTGAACCCGAAAATAGGGGTTTTAGTGATTTTTTCGCGATTTCTGGCTAGCACACACGTTTCAAGAGTAAACTGCGTATAAATCACTGGAGATAAACCAAGACAACTGCAAACGAAATTTTCGCAATTAAACGTAGATTTTAACAGTGCACGTTTCGACCCCTGGGTTCAAGGAGTCCTCCGTACGAGCACATCAAATTTGGGTACCTCTTGAAAACGTGCGATTTCTGCTACTGTCGACTAATCTCTCACGAGAATGGTTGCAGATAGACACAGACTTGCTGCCTATCATAACAAGCACTGCTGACGAGCTTTCCGGGGGTACCAACATCGATAACCTTGAACGACCTTGAACCCCAAAAATATGGGTTTTAAGTGAATTTTTTGCTATTTTAGGATGCGGCGCACACTTAGAGTGAATTTTCGCTGAAAATATACTGGAGATAGACCAAGACAACCTGCGTACGAAATTAAACTGATGCTGTGGCACGTCTCATGAGCATTAGCTCAGATTTCTTGTCTTTAAATTTCAAAGGCGACCACTAACCAGGCGACCTATAGGCTGAATAAATAGGCCAAACCTTGTTTCATACATAATTGGAGACACTGTTATTTTTTGGTAGTTTGATACTCGTCTGCAGTTTAGCGGTCTGCACAATACCCACGGTCTGCAGCTATGGTCTACATTCTACAAGTTTTTGGTCTGCAAATTACCCACTGCCGGTCAGCAGGTCTGCAGATTACCCATGGCCGTTTCATTGTTGAAAATCAGAATAGCATATTCTTATTTCCTTGCATGTAGCCGAACGCAAAATGTATTTTTGGCAAAAAGTACAAATACAGTTGTAGAAGCAGAAAAACAAAACAAACGAACTACACTGATGTCCGTGAAAATAAATCTGTTCGTTGCAACTTACCGACAAACCGTTGTCCAATAGTCTCGTTGCGAATGAGGCGGCCGTCTCTGTAGTCCAAGTTACCTTCAGCCAGGGTCTGATTGACTGTCCGCAGGTACAGGTACAAATAATGGCAGACAGGCTACAGCAGACATATGTTTCTATATTATCGTTGCTACAGGTAGCAGCACCTGTACGCAGGTACAGGTAGACAGCGTCATGCAAAAAGAACGTACTAGTTTCACTTTCCTGTTATGACATTTACAATGTTCGCGAATGTACTACCTTTTCGCCACCTCATGATGTTTCTGACTCTCGCCATTCAGTTGATAAAATGCACGCGATTTAAATATCTAAAGTACTCCTTCATAACATTACTTTCCTTTCAGTTTGCATTTTTAATTCATCCGTATTGCATCCTGTACTCAAATGACAACGCAATTCTTTTTTATAACTTAATTCGGCCGCCCGGAACAGTAATTTCCGGCGGACGTACATTTTACTGCTGATGTTTTTAGGCCGCACGGAACGGTAGTTCCCGGCGGGCTTATGTTTTACTGCCGATGTTTCTTTTTTTTATTTCACCACGAAATCTCCGAGCTGCGTCGGCCGATCGCCGCGAAACTTTGCCACGTGATCGGAAGGTTCTTCCGTATGATAATCTACATCGCAAAATTTTGGGGGCCCTCCCGAAAGAAGGAATGGCTGTCGATCACACGTTTTTCCGATTTTGGATATCTCCATCCGTTCCGGAGATATTCGCGATCGAAGTTTAAAGTTGTCCGAAGTCGACCCTAATTTTGCACGTTTTTGGCCCCCAACTTCTTTTGGGGAGGGCCTTCAAAATTTTGGAACCTAGATTATCATACGGAAGAACCTTCCGATCACGTGGTAAAGTCTCGCGGCGATCGGCGGACGGAGGTCGGAGATGTCGCGTCAAAAAAGGAAGAAAGAAATAAGCATCAGCAGTAAAACATAAGACCGCCGGGAACTACATGTAATGTATTGGTCGTTTTACATACTTCTGCAGTTAGCAGGTCTACTTAACTCTGTCGTCACAACTGATAAGCGAAGGCTAGAACGACGGCGCTACAATGCAGTGAAAAGCTTTGGTGACACCGGGTATATTCAGCTGTTTTGTGGTGCGACAGCAAGGACTGACAGACAGAGAGACAGAGTGACAGACAGCAGGCTATTCAACAAATCCTCAAATCGAAAGTCTGGAGCAAATCCACAAATCCTCTTTGTGCACATTTTAGCATTCATTTTGGTTGCATTATTTGTCTGTCTTTTTGTTTGTTATCTGCATTACATTGTTAGTTGTTTCTGCTTGTAATTATCATAGGTGGCCAGC
>Ga0056124_1000944_pt1 | contig 10241 bp, 9 predicted proteins | sample WorMetHEROISLAND_2_FD_70069 | JGI IMG/M metagenome (GOLD analysis project Ga0056124, IMG submission 70069) | Marine gutless worms symbiont microbial communities from Max Planck institute for Marine Microbiology, Germany - Olavius sp. 4 HERON ISLAND | ecosystem: Host-associated > Annelida >... | reverse complement strand
CTTAGCTCGGCCACAGCCTTCCCGACAGCCACGCTTCGTTGACAACAATCGAGATACCGTACTATTAATGGAAAAAATTAAAACCTGCAATTTTGTGAGCGTAATTAAGTATATAAGCTGTATACACGACTAAAAGTAGAAAATAGTGGCTAACTAACTATAGCCAGCTATACTGCGGTCACGTGACGACAGTATAGCAGGCGGTGCCGCTACGGAAGGTGGAGCTGTCAGTCTATTTTTAGAAGTCTGTCGATGACGTGGTCTGTGACTGCTGACTTGTTTTGATCTGTTGCTACAGATTTGCTGGCGCTTCGTGTGTAAAAAAATAAATGTCGCAGTTTGGTGAACTTTTACAACTTATTAGATACTGTTTCAACGATGTTGCAAATCATTTGTGATGCAACAATTGCAACAAAATTAAATTACTGTGATTGAAATGCAATAAAATTGAAGAAATTAAATTTACAGGTTGAGAACTATATGCAGTTTTTATTTATCTCGTCTGTTTCTGCTTTCACTATTATGGCACATGGTATCTCTCACACGTATATATGTGCAGTTAAAAAACCAATGCATGTTGTTACTTGCACTTAACTTTTTTGCGGCTGTTTTTTTGTATTACCATATGCTGCAGTAAAGAAACATTTTTGTCTAAGAGACGGGCTGTGTCTGTTTGCCAGTGATGTCATGTTGATCTGGATGCACAGCAGTTTTACTTTTGTTTAAAATAACTTGATTGTGGTTGCGTGAATATGGCTATCACTGTTTAGACGTGAGTGCAAGCTGTAGTCTGCAATGTTTGTTGTGTGTATTCAATTGCCTGCCTGCTATAGGCGTCCAGCGTGTCATTGAAGATGCCAGCTGCAGATACAGCTCAGTGTGGTGATGTCACGTCCGATCATGTCACGACTTCGGTAAACATTATACAAATAGTGACTTGCACTGAGGTCATCAGTGAAATCTGTGTTCCCGTAGTTGGGAAATGTTACTGAGGTTAACATTTCCCAACTAAGGGAAAACCAATTTTCACAGATGACTGATGACGCCAGTTGCTGTTTGTTTTGTTATACCTCACAGTCAAAGGCAGAGGCACGCCCTTTCGTATTTTTCAATCACTTCAAAACAAGTATGAACAAAACACATTGACATCATGGTCGTTTGGCAATTAAAAGGTTATGTCTATTAGTCAAATTGGCCTGAGTTAATTAAATAGTATTTAGCGACAACAGTATTTTTGACTGTGATTGGGAGTATTTCTAAAATTAGGAATCTATCTATTTTATCTCAGTTATTCTATATTTTGGTGAAAGAAATACATATATAACACGAAAAGTTGTGATTTAGATTTGTAAGTGGAGTGGTTTAAACTGTTGTTTAGAAGTATCAAGTTAATGGCCGTGAACGTAGCACAGATGTCATGAATATTAATGAGGGGGAGCTTGGCCAATCATGGCGTGGTCACACGATGCAATAGTGCCCAGTAGGGCTCTACTGCATCAATTTCTTTACTAGTGTGTTTTGTGTGTTTCAGTGAACGTTACGTGACATGATTTGTACCAATCGCATCCACGAATTTTGCATTGACGTATATCAGTTGTGCAGCTTAGCCAATGTTGATAACGTAGCAGTGCAGTTTGTGGAAAATGTCAAATGAATCGATATTGCCGAATGTGGCCATGAACCGGAACTCTTCTGAAGCACTTTGGAAACTTTCATTGTTACATCTTGTTGTTGAATTGAACTGAATTAACTTGTATGGTTATATCGCTTCTGTCTGGAACTCACTGTCGTATAGTTGTAGATCGGTCGAACTTCTCAGCGCTTTGAAGCATAATTTATAAATTGAACTGTTTCACATTGCTTACAGTAAACATGCACACTCAGCCTACATCTCTGCCATTATCACCTCTGATTTCTTTGCAAAGTACGACGCTAGATAACTGCATTTTGATTGATTGATTGATTGATTGATTGTGCTGGCTTGCAGCAGCAGCAGCAGAGCAGATCGGAGGATGACATGAGTGATTCTGAAGCTGAGGCAATGGCTGGCATGTCGGAAGATGAAAAGGCCGAAGCAAGGGCTGTACATAAACGAAGGTTGGCTTCTTAACTACTTCCGTACACATATCGTACATTGTTACATTGTACTTTACTCATATAGCTTTGTGTACTACAAAAAACAACATCGTCAATTTTAATGGTTAGGTTTTCTTTTTACGTTTACCTTTAGTGTCTGTTATTACCATTTTATTGTAGCTAAATGGCGTATATTTTTGCGTCTGGTGTTTGCTTCGTTGTCCATCTGTTAATTATTATTCATATGTAGTTACTTTTTATATAAAAGTTGCTTAAATTGCTTTTCATGCCAACAGGAAATAACTCGCTCATGTTACAGCAGAAACATGAAGTTTTTGTTGTGCATTCGATTGCAGTAATTGTTCATAAATGAAATGTCGTGGCTGATATGTAAGACACATGTCACAGTCTTTGTGTGGTCTGTGTATGTGTGTATGTGTGTGTGTTCTAGCTATGTCATTAATGAACTGATTCAGACTGAGAAGCTCTACGTTGATGACTTGGCTCAAATTGTTCTGGTTTGTATATTCTGTTGAATATTAAATAAAATATACATTATCGTTCCTGTAAGTTGAGATTTTGAGAAAGCTTTAAAAGTCATAGTATCGGCATGCTTGCATTCACTTTCTATTGACTGATACTGCTGCTGAGAAGTTTGGCGGATCTACAGATATATGACAAATGGTAATTTTGTCAGGTTTGCACACACGCTAAACTAGTAAATTTATGCAGCCGTTTGACACTAACTTTTTGATCCATTGAATTAGTTGCCTGTATAGCATTACCTGCTAACAACAAATGGGGGTGTCTGCGTTGCCAGTTGTACTGAAATGATAAAATTGACAGTGCAGTGAAAGTGTAGCCTTATAATGGCTGACAGTTTGTCCCAGCCCAGTCATATAGTCAAGAAAATTCTAATTTGAAAGATCTGTTATGATCATTATCATCTGTGTGATTTTGGCCTTTGTTAAGGTTGTCTGTTTTGTTTACTTAGAAGGCTGTTTCTTCTGTATACTTGTGTCTGTATAGTTTCCAGTACTTTCATAATATTTGTTGATAATTTGTTGGTAATCTGCAGGATTACTTGAAGCCAATTCAGAACAAGGAAGTGTTGATTCCGTCTGACCTGGAAGGGAAAGAAGTGATCATATTTGGCAATGTGCATCAGATCTACGACTGGCACAAAGAGTAAGTGTGCACCACGGCTACTGGGTTGCGATGAGTTCTTCTTTAGCTGTTCTGACATGCGGCAAGTTTAAGACCCATTTTCTAAAATGTTTTGTCCTTTGCCTTTCGTTATATCTCTTTATGTAAGCCGCATCCCATTAATCGTCCGCCATCTTGTCTCAGCGTTTTCCTGGTTGATCTTTTCCCAGTAGTCTTCTCCCGGAAACATCTCTCAACACGCCGTCTTCGCATTGTGTGTTAAGCCAGTTAATTTGCTACTGCTTTGCAACTAATATTTTTTTATATATTAGGTTGGGCTGGTACTGATTAAAAAATTTGTAGTCGATTAATCTGTAAGAACTAATTCGAAATTAACCAATTAATTTCGATTAATTTTTGTAGTCACTCAGAAAGACCACGAAACCGCAGAATTCATCTACTGGTTGCTATTATGTTTTGCAAACTAAATCACACCGGTACGGGCAGAAAGATAAAACAGCAAAAAATCAAACAAATTAACACAAAAACCTAAATTACAATAATACACTACCTGCATACACATATGTATGAACATAATACTTAATAACAAGAAAGATTTGTGCACACAATCTTAACTATACCTATATAAAACTAAAAACGTGGTTTAGAGCCTTTTTATGCCATTTGGCCAGGAAACAGATTGGGCCTACTCTACAGCTATTAAGGAGCCGCACCCGGCTATCTAATGTGTGAGTGTGTGACTTTGTGTTACAGCACATTTCAGCAGGAACTAGAGAAGTGTGTCGACAATCCACAGAAGATTGGAGCAGTGTTTATCCGCTATGTAAGCATCTGACATGAGTTGGTTATTTCTGTATTTTAGTTAGTGCATTGTATTTCAAACCTGAATGATGGGAATGGAAACAGATGCATAAAAAAGTTGTGGCTTTGACAGCAACTTCTAAGCACCATGAGTTGGGTTTTATTTCTAGTCTTGTAAACTGCTGGTCGCCTTCTTTAAGTGCATTTTTATTGATTTATATACTAGTATATAGTGTATGCTAAAGACAGACTAAAAATGCCAAAGTAAAGTGCTGCAGCTTTGTATGGCAGTCTCAGTATACTGCGCTTGTTGTTTATTACAGGAAAGACGCTTATATATGTACGTCAAATACTGTGAAAACAAGCCCAAGTCTGAGTCTCTTGTGGCTGAATTCATCGACTTTTTTGAGGTAAACGACACTGCGTCATTTCAAACGACTCATTTGTTTGTTGTGGTGTTGTAAATTACAGTCTGTCGTTGTCGTTTATGATATCATAAGCAGTGTTAACGTAGGATAGAAACCCTGGCTACAGTAAAATAGGTGGACTTTTGCAGCGCAGTTGTGTCTACTTAATCAAGACCACAGAATTCAGTTTTGCAGTTTCTGCAGACGTCTGTGCAGCATTTTACGTAACTCCCAGATTTAAGTACAAAGTTTATTTCAGTTTCCAATTTGCATATTACTGTAATACCAAGTCAGAGAGCATAGGATTTTTTTTTGAATAATAGGTCTATTATATGATGAATTATAGGTGATAATATAAACAATGTTAACAACTATTCAGCATATATAATGAAGAAAATTGTGCCATATGGTGCTGGTAATTGATAGAGTAATAAAATGGTCGGTTAACTATGATGCAGGAAATGCGACAGCGGCATGGTCATCGTCTGCTGCTTCCAGACATGCTGATCAAACCAGTGCAGAGGATTATGAAGTATCAGCTTATGCTTAAGGTAGATTGTCTCATTCATGTTATTATCAGGGTGCAGAAATTAACGATTAATTAATCAGTTGATCATTTAAAAATTAATCCAGTAATTCAATTAAGATTTTGAAGTTCTCAACAGCTTAAAATGACTAAAATGACTGAAATGACTGAGGATGAACGGTTGTAATGTCATAAAGTATAGTGTTAGTTTGACAGTTTGCACTTTGTGAACTTTGACTACACAGTTTGTGTACTGCATTATCATCATCATAATTTTTTTGATTTTGCTTTAGTTTATGAAAAATAACAACCAGTAGTTGAATTCTGCAGTTTTCGTGGTTTTTGTGATCGACCGCAAAAATTAGTCAAAATTAATTGATTAATTTCGATTTATTTTGGAGATTAATCGATTAAAAATTTTAATAAGTACCAGCCGTATAACGTATTGTTATTATTATTTCATTTGTTGATTACTTTATTTATTGATGTCACTGTTGTTATTTCTGTGAATGTAATTACTCTTGCTGAAGGCAGACGGTCATGTTTTTTTACATTTGTCTGCTCACCATCTCACCGTGTCTTCTTTCGATGTCCCTTCCGTTTAGTTTCTTCACTCACCGTCGACATTGTTTGTACAGACTTGTTCCACTGTTGGAGGACGTGTGCTAACCTGGTGTAACTCGGGAAAGAGTATTTTTATTGAGGAAGACAGAAATTACCTTTTTGTTTTCACTATCGTACTGGAGCACAGAACGCGAGCTCATTGACTGTATAAAGCGCCGTTGTAGTAGCTACTAAGCCGGCTGTGACGCTCTGAAATGGACACATTCACATTACTGGAGAGTGCTGCAGTTGAAGATGTGTGTTGATGCTGCTGTAGGATATACTGAAGCATACGGAGCGCGCTGGTGAGGACACGAAGGACCTCCAGCGAGCGTTGGAAGTAATGTGCATCATTCCCAAGGCAGCTAATGACATGATGAGTGTCGGACGACTGCAGGGCTTTGAAGTGAGACAGATTTCACTCTCCTACCTTCTTACAGTGTCCCAGTTTTTTTGGGAGGGGAGGCAGATAAACCCACTCAACCAACCCACCAAAATCTGTCCAAATTCCAGTGAAACCAAAAAGCCAATAAACCTGTAAAAGCCTGCCGAGTTGAGTTGGACTTATCTTACTTGACAATTCTCTTTCTGACTAACATGTTGCTTATCTGTACACGCTGCCTGAAACTGTGAATAGTTTTTTATGCGACTTCTTCTCGCCCTGTTGTTTCAGCAGACATTTTGCATACCTGCAGTGTTACGTCTTACTTCTATCCTAGTATTTCTATCTTTGTAGTCCAGCCATCAGCTGCAACGATTAATAGAGATTTATGTTTTAGTAGCGTTGATTGGGTCAGTACTTGCTGCGTCAGCGTGCATGTTTTGTTGGGGCATGTGCTACGTGCAGATGATCCTAATTTGTATTTTGTTTTTGCTTATTTTGGCTAAAATGCATGATTGAGACACCAGGACACGTGCGCAAAAAAACCCAGTGGGTTTTATGGGGTAAACCCACCTAAAAGTCCACCAAAAGACTCAGCCCAAAAATCCCACGCCAGACTTAATCCAGTTTTAGTTTCTTGTTCAGCGGAATGTTCTATTACGGTTAAGTCTTTGAAACTTTGAACCTCTTAATTTTTAATTTTTTGGATATTTACTCGATGTGGAAAATATCTAGCACTGCTCATTCTAATAACGTTAAACTCATGAAAACTTCAAAACTCATCAAGTTGGGCCTTTTTAGAAACCAGGGTTTAACCCCAAAACCCAATAAATCCCGCCAGGTTGGGCTTTTTAAAAAACCCAGGGTTTTTTCATCCCTGCTAAAGCGTGATGCTGTTGTGTAGGGGAAGATAACAGCGCAGGGCCGGCTGCTGCTTCAAGACAGCTTGCTGGTTGCGGAGATGAGCGTTCGTGCTAGAGCCGACAAGCCGCAGTTCTACGACCGACGAGTCTTCCTCTTTGAGCAGATCATTGTCTTCAGTGAGGAGCTGGTCGACAAGAAACGCTCCAGCCTCACTAGTCCCAGCTACGTCTTCAAGCGCAGCATCAAGGTAAACCTCTTTCTAGTCCTGTTCTGTGGTTAGCAGTAAAATAAGCAGTTCCAAGAATGTTTTGGCAAATGTGTTTTGTGTTTTATTTTACACATAACAGTGTCAATTTTTTTTTGCAAAATTGTGTTTTACATGTAGCGGTGACATTATTCTCCCCCAATGCAGATGACAGGGTTTCAGTGAAATGATTGGTTAACAAATTAGTTAACCTTTTTGGAGTGCACATTTATTGGATCTAGACTCACAAGCTCTGGCCCTGCCTGCCACTGCTGAGTGCTATAGAAGTCAACTTCGTGGATTTACATGATATCAGCTGTTATTGATTCTTTGCTACTTATAAGGTATAAGGTTATTGTTGTTGTTAAGCATTCTCCATACTGTCCACTTATAGTCCTGTCACGTGCTTGCCCATTTTCTGGAATTACTCCTGATTAGGTCAGTGCACTAAAGTTTGGCCACCAGTCCCTAGAAGTAGACTGCTTTTGGCAATCGTATCATTGTAATGGCAGTACTTGTTGTAGTTGTGCAGGCCGGGTGCCGTGCCAAGGCAGCAAAGCACTGTAGGATGTAGGTCTGTGAGCTGCCAGTAAACACACGGACACGTTTCAAACAGCGTGGCGCAGTATCAGTCAGTGCTGATGATTGACGTTGCAGGTGAATAACATGGCACTGGATGAGAATGCCGGTGATGACAAGCTGAGGTTTACTCTAACAGACAAGACGCCGTCGTCCGACCTACAGTTGGTCTGTCAGGCTCCGGCTGATGAAGTCCGACAGAACTGGATCACTCAGATCCGCTCCATACTCGACATGCAGGGCGACCTGCTGCGCGGTAACCTCACTCGGCTGTATAGTTCTACTACCGTAAATGTCTCACTGTTCTGCAGCATTTGTTTTGCAGTAAATGCTAGATTTTAGTTGGATTTGTCGTAAGTTGTCTTGAAGCTGCTTTTGCCATCTATGATATTATGATTTGTCGAATGTATCACATTTTTGAAGATGTTTCTGTATTTATTTATTTTTGTATACATTGTCGATCTCTCCCTATCTTCATGATGGGATCACAGGACGCCAGTTTTATTGCTGATTACAGATATAGTGCTATTGCATCGTTCTGTTGCTGATACATGATGTTCATCGTCAGTGGAAAAAGGACATATGCTTTTTCCCAGTATCTAGTGAGGCCTTAAGCTTACATTGTTGGTATTTGCAACCACATTATAACGTTGGCTGATTTCAGCTGCATGGCCATAGACTTGTTGCAGTCTATTATATGACGTCCATATTTCGCTTACGACACCTGACGTTTTTCACGTAGTAGCTGAGACTGAAATTTGGGTCATCGCAGATGCATGTCCGATGCAGTAGCATTGTCATGCGGCTGTAGTTGAGTGCAGGAATGTAGTTGAATGGTATGGCTATGGTATGGCTATGGTAGTATGGTATGGCTATGGTATGGCTATGTTATGGCTATGGTAGTATGGTATGGCTATGGTATGGCTATGGCTTTGTTTGCACACAGTCGTTGTACATGATTACTTGTTTGTGTTGACAGCACTACAGTCGCCAATCGCATACCAGAAAGAACTGTCAAAAGAACTGTAAGTGAATGCACTCAGTTGTAATATGTTGTTGCGCTTGATCAGAAAGTTACTGTTAATACTGGCAAGAATTACTGTCTGCAGGCAGGTTAACTGTCTTGATATGTAACCAGCCACTGGGTCGACTGAGCCTTTTTACGTCTCCGTGGGAGGGTAAAATGAGTCCCAGCTTTCGAGCTGAGTAGTAATAAATGTCAGTAGTGAATGTTGTACTATGTCTCTGTCACCAAGCAGGATAATTTGGTACCAGCCTAATCATCGGGAAGGCAATGGCAGTATGTGACAGAGGTGTGTCCTACCGCCCATGAGCACCTAACTGAAGGTCTTAGAGATGTGAGAGAGCATGCTGACAATGTGGCGACTTTACCTTTCACGGAATGTTGTACTATAGCTGCCTATTTAGGCGGGTATGTGGCTCAGACCATTTGGCTTGGACAAAGGTTGGTGGTGAATGAACCTGGTGAATGCCTGCAGTGACTCTGCCATGATAACAGCACTGTCGACTAATCTAGCAAGAGAACGGTTGCAGATAGACACAGACTCCCTGCTTATCATAACAAGCACAGCTGACGAGCTTTCCGGGGGTACCAACATCGATGACCTTGAACGAACTTGAAATACAAAAATAGGGGGGTTTGGTGGATTTTTGGCAATTTCAGGCTGCGACACACATTTTAAGAGTGAATTTTTGCCGAAATTAATGGAGATAGACCAAGACAACCTGCATATGAAATTAAACTGATGCTATCACATGTCTCATGAGCATTGGCTTAGATTTCTTGTTATTACAATTACTATAGAATTAACGATGACATAATTTGTGACGTGTTGCAGCTCGGCACCAGAGATTTCAAGTCTGCCTGTGGATAGCAAGTCACATGGCAAATCCAGTAAGGCGTCAACGCCGTCCTCGGGCAAAAAGCAAATATCTTTGTTGCCGAAGTCATCATCCGGTCCATGCTCGGCCGCTGACAGTTCGAAGTCTGCCACCAAATCATCATCTGCATCTTCACTGAGTTCTCCAAAGCCGAAGCGGAACCTGTTCGGAGGCTTGAAGCAGACGTTGAAGGGCAAGAGTGGCGACGGATCAAAGACTTTGGGCAAGGAGAAGGACGGCGTTGATCAGAAGAATAGTCCAATAACGACCCCAGTCTCTAGCTCACATTCACTGACTGACAGTTTGTCTGCACTCGGCTTGGGCCGCACAGCGTCCGATGACTGCTTACAGGTATGCTAGTGGTGCAGAATGCCATGTGATGCAGCATAGTCTTTTTAGTCTGGTAATAATTCTAGTGTTTTCTTATCAGTGCTACAATACTCTAGCATTTTACGTGAGAATGTGTGGTTCAGAAAAATGATATGCAGATGATAAAATAATTTCTTGTAGATGAAGGTGACATTGTGTGCGTTGTAAGGACGGTCTATGAGCGACATTTTAGACACAATCTTTAATAATGCTTTGTTTACCTTAGACCTTAGTCCTTCCACGTGCTGTAGTAGCACATCGGGCAGTACAGTTTCTCCATTCCGAGTGATCCCCTGTTAAGTCCAGAGCCTCCTCCCATGT
>Ga0056124_1000943_pt1 | contig 10246 bp, 12 predicted proteins | sample WorMetHEROISLAND_2_FD_70069 | JGI IMG/M metagenome (GOLD analysis project Ga0056124, IMG submission 70069) | Marine gutless worms symbiont microbial communities from Max Planck institute for Marine Microbiology, Germany - Olavius sp. 4 HERON ISLAND | ecosystem: Host-associated > Annelida >... | reverse complement strand
ACTTAACCACCATAACCACTTAACGGTCACAGATTATAGAGGACACCGTCAAACCCTCTTGCCTGTCCGAGAAATTAATCTCAAAGCATGAACGCTTCAGGAATCCTGAAACAATTAATTCTGCCGGGTCTGGGGATTGAACCCAGGCCTGGCTGATAACCATTTCAGGCTCAGCGCGCACTGTGCCAATGAGCTACAGAGACAAGCTAAAGCTATATAATGTCAACACTATCTTATGCAGCAGCACCACAATTCATTAGCCAATTTCCAGAACAGAAGTATACTGTACAAACGACAAAGACTTGGTACCGGTAGATTTTTGTACAAAGTGTTAGTAATCACCAACACAATGGCCTTGCAGCTCACCTGGTCATATTTGACATGTGAGCCGGTTGTGATGAGCAGGTTCCAGACGGTTGTCACAAAGCCGGGAAGATGTGAACTAAACTCTTCGTCGTACTTCTGAGCATACATCGTGATATTCTCACAGATCTGCGCCTTTACCTGCTCCAGCAGCCCCGCCTCCTCATGGCCCTACAACCAATCACAACACTGCATTCACTGCAGCTCCGCCTCCTCATGACCCTACAACCAACCACAGCATTCTATTCAACAGCAGCACTGCCTCCTCGTAAACCTACAACTAAAAAAGCAAGTAAATCACAAAAAGTGCTTCCACAACTTTTCATGGTGGTAAAATCAGACCATCATCACTGGTACTTAACTAGATGCTAAGTTACTAATAACAGTTTCAATAGTGGTCCACACCACTAAGACAATCGACAACATCTGTATTGGTGCCAATGGTGCCTGCTGTCAAGACTGTTTCTGTCAGCCAAATGCATTTGACTGTGAAATACTACTCTGCCAGTTGTCGAGCAAAAGATCACTACATCATCCAGTAACAACATTCTACTCGTTTGCAACAACATTATGCCAGTGATTATCTTATTATCAATTAATTCTCATCTACTACTGCAACAATATATCTCAGAACTGGCAAAGTCTAGTGTCCTGACAGAAACAGCCAAACACACAGACAGCAGACAAGCAACAGCAGTAAAAGACTGAATGCAGCATCATCATTCATCACCTCGGTGACCAACAGAGGATTGTTGGTAGACAACAGCGTTTGAAAGTGTGTCATCCACGTAGCCATGTTGTCCTCAAAAAACTCCGGCAGATCCTACAAACCATTGTTACACACGATAGAACGCGTCCAGTTCAGGAAAGTAGAAATGAAATCAGAACGCGGCAAACTCGACTGCTGCAACTGAATATCTGCACAACCGAATAGAACATGACTTCTGTTTGAAAATTCAATCAATCACTATTTCAGTGAAATTTGACAGCCATGCATAAAGTATTCACTGGATTTTCACTTTGTGGGAGACATAATGTTTATTTATCTTATGACATTAACGACTAACATATATTAACAGTTGATAACATTTGAACAGAAGACTGATCAGTGATAACCAAGTCAACCAATTAGTGCTCAGAGCTGTGCACAAACGTACTTTTATAATCCCTATCAAAAGCATCAACGTACAGCAATTTGTAGCACACTTCATCAGTGCAGTAAAAATAAGCTGGGCAGGACAGAATCATGTGTTTTACCAGAATTTTACAAATTTTCTAAAAATTTCTCCACCACATCAGCATCCAACGGAGAGCCAGCATACGTTGACAATATGGACTCTGCTTGCTATGACAACAGATGGTTAGAAATCAAGCGGTTAAAGGACAGTTTCTTGTTCTTTTTGTTAACTATTCTGCTAGCTAAGCACCAGTTTACATTGATTCGTTGTCGGACAATGCTGATCACGTGGTACATCACTCAGCACAGGCACAGACATCATGAATATTGATGACCTAAAATGACCGATTGGTTAAGAACCAGAGACCTAGCCTCAAAGTACTGAACATACGTGATCATATACCTCCTTTTATTTTGTCACCTAATGTAACAAAATTACAAAAGGATTACATACTTTTTCAGTAAGCCAATGACATACAATGCTGAGATGATGCTTACCTGAAAGTTAAGAGAATAGAAGATTTTTGTAATAAGAACGAGCGAGCTGTAGATAAGCTTCACCGCATCTTTGTTGTTGGCATGTGTGACGGACAGCTCCATTGTTGTCTGTATAAACACAGACACAACCAACAGCTGAAACTGCTCTCATTGTGACTCTGATTATCTAACAGAATACGAACAATGAACAGGTTCAAAACGGAATAACTACACAAAAATCAACAAATTCAAGCACCAACAGATCTGTATGTGTCAGGGATCATGAAAGTTTAAACCGCTGTACGAAACGGCCAACACCCTCAGAAAGTACAAAAACAGTTGGTGATAGGATTATATTTTTAACGAACTACCATGTTTTTGTGTTTTGTCCTAGAACTGTAATGCCTCCTGTCTAATACAATGCTATTTGAGACCACACTGTCCTACAGTCCAATGGTGTTAAAGGGATGCACGAGTGTATCAGGCAAACAGATATAAGGCAGACAGACCATGCTATGACAGCATCAGTTGCAATGGTCATTGGTCAGCACAGCAAATGCTTTCAGTGCCTAGAAACCAATATACGTATGAGGATACACCCTAAAGCATAAAAGATATTTATCAGAAGCAGCACTGCTTGTCCCTGATTTTAGTTTCAGTCATTCAACTCAATTGCTAAACCGACATTTTCACAATTCAAAAGTACATAAAGACATTGACACACAGAACGACAATGAAAATAACCAAAGTTCTACAATTCAAAGAAATACTTCATATAAGCATCATAGATCTATAGACGAAATATTACATTGAAAAGATGAGTCAGAGGCACTGCAAAGTTGTCCAGGACGAATTTTATTTCACGCCAGAGATTTTCCGATTTAAACTCGTACCGGTACCTAGCAACAGACAATAACAGACCACTCGACCTGTGCTCACTGCATGACATCATTAAAAGTATAAGTATATAACAGGGTTCCTACAGGTCTTCTATAGTCAAATTCCGACTTTTCAATTTGTGGAATGACAATTTCCCGGACCTTATCGAACAATAACCCTATCGCACAAATGTTAGAAATGGTACACTATATCCCAAATTTTATAATAACTATGAAACATGTCATTTATGGAGCAACATTAAGTGCAGCTAGGGAGTCTGTGGGGAGTGCTGTAAGCTCCCCCAGTGGTGTCTGGGGCAGAGCCCAGCGGAAAACAAATTTGATTGCATTTTAGCCTGAAAATATGACATATCGTGGCACCAATTTTTCATTTTCCCTGACTTTTACAGAAAAATATTTCCCCTGACCTTTCCCTGACCACTCAAATTCCCTGACTTTTTCCAGTTTTCCCTGACCTGTAGGAACCCTGGTACAATGTATTTTTTTCACTATGACAAACATCATCTGGCATAGCTGCATAGCATTTCTGTGTAACCATTATTCCACTTGCAACTGCCTAGCCTTACCTACAAAATATTAAATAGAAACGATGCAAGTACCTTTTAAACAGCGAATGTGCAGTGTGCAGAACGCCATTAATTACGTGAAAGTCGCCACTCTGGAACTTTGCAACGAGCTCGGGAATGAGATCAGGCCATTTGCCAGGGAAGTCTTCATGGCCGATGTAACCAATAGCATCACTCAGCTGACAAAACGTCACAAATAAACGCGGGATGTAAACTATCAAAAACAGTTATCTGCATCCACCAACGCATAGCAAAGCAACTTGCACTTGCAAGAAAAAAGCAAAAATAAAAAAGCAATATTGACAATAGGTGATGGTATCGTTCGATATTAAGATAGCTTACATAATATCGAACACTCAGATAAATCCGAATCACAAACTTGTTTCTGAATCTGTTCCGGACTCTTCAGCATGAGCTCAACAATTGTTCTTTTCACTGTCTGCCTATCCTCGGCATGTATCTTGTCAGGTCCATCTTCAGGCTGCACATAAGAACACGTGCACACTTTAACATAACATGCTTCAGAAAGTCGTTTGAAGCCATAACACAACAGAGTGTGGAAAGGAGGTTCCTCGAAAACAGATCCTAGGAAGACAACCAAAAGAGCTGAATAAAAAGAAATAATCGTGTTCATAAACAGGCAACAACCAAGACCAAAAGTTTTAAGTCAACCATTCAACAATTCTGAAAGTAAACAACATCTGCAGCAAGCATGGTTCCGACAGTTCGTCTCTGGGGTGGTCACCGCCACTAAGGAACAGGTTCTTTTTGTGCAGCTAAAGTTGTACCAGTGTATTCATCATACCTGCTGTCAACTGTGGGCCTACCTATGGCCATGCAAAGTGCTTGAAAGTCGCAATCTGTCATAGTTTCTGATAACTGGGAAAACGATATGGCCTTGGCATGAAAGCCCAAACCTTGCCGAGTCTAGCCTAGACTTCACATCTCGCAGCCTAGTTTTAAACACAACTGCTTTTAGTCAGGTGTCAAACAGAGGCTGGGTCTCTAATACAAGCTGAGAGGTCAAAGTCTGGAACACCTGTTCTAATAGGTGCCAGGGGCTTGTATTATAAGTTTCACAGTATGTTCCCATACTCACAATTTTCCAGTTCCTCTTGACGAAGTTCTTGAACGTAATACTGGCGCCAACACGAAGGTGCATATCAACATCTGCCTTGTCCATTAGATGCAGCAGCAACAGCAAATAGTTCTGACTTCCTTCTACCGACTCCAGAAACTTCTCAGCTAGTAACAACATGCAGAACATACATTTCCTTCACTTCAAAGTCAGACACCGTACCTGAAAATGACAACGTATCAACAGACTGATGTCCATCAATGAAGATGCCAAGCCTAACTTACAGTTATGGCCTGGATTATTGTTATTTATTATTATTATTCTTGCTATAAGAGTAATTGTTAGTATTAATCCTCGTGGTTACCAAGACATTTCATGCACCCACATTATTCCCAGGGAGTCAGCACCAACCCCCTATAACTACTTCAAATAACACCACTTGTTTCATTCTGGAAGAAGGTCAAATATACAGTTAAGTCATCATTTCCTGAAGATTGATTCCACTCTACAACATACATATTTATTTCACTGCCACTGCAATGTGACAGCACCACATAACAATAACAATCACACATTCTTAATTTCTTACGACATACTGATATAAGATAAATAAGTTGAAACAACACAAACATCTCTCAAAGCATCTGCGACAGCCGCAACAACAACCATCAAACCTCCACGACGTTCGACTGGGTCTGGAGAAAGTGTTTTCTGCAGATAACCAGCAAGAACATGCAGATTTCCGTCAGTAATCTCCATGACGTTGAATGATTTCTAGAAAACACCTGCTACAAACACAAAATCATTCATCTCATGTATTTTATATATACCGGGTGTGGCTGCACCTGGTTATCAGCTGATGAAAGACTTGGCGGATCTTGATCCTTGACTGGTCGGGCAGCCATAGGACTTAGAAAGATGTTATTCCATGAAGAAGTCCATTTGACGATGATGCAACTTTTCAAGATGATTCTTGAAGGGATTTATGCTCGGTGCATCAACTGCTTCCCGAGAAAGACCGTTCCAATGGTTACTGCACTGAAGTTTCTATCATGTCAAATGTCAAATGTAAATTTATATTGCGCATTCTCGTAAAAACCTCTAATGCGCTCATGCCACCTCGAGTACGTCTGTAATGTAATGTTCTAATCTTACAAGCTTAAGCGAAATATGTGACAAATTTTATTCTATTCGGTTTATCGCAATTCCCGTGATGCATCCGTCATAAGGTGTCTACCGGTTCCGCTTCCTGCTAAATGAACACAAGTATTTTTTCTATGCTACATGATGAATATTCAAATCCGTGGTACATTTAGCAGAAACCGGAACCGGAAGACACCTTATTGCTGGTGCATCATGGGAATTGTGATATGGATAATTAACCGCTGTCTTGTAGCCTAGTACTAAGCCGTTTCATAGATTCTCAGATCAGAGTCGTATATAGTATGGCTAGCTGTCTTGCAGCCATGTCAACGATGTCAGCGACGGTGTCTATGGGCGTTTTAGCCCGATGCAACAGCGGTCAGCAGAATAAAATTCGTCACACATTTCACATAAGTAGTGCCAAACAAAATACCAATAAAAACTATCTAATAATCTCACCGTTATATTCAAAAACTACCACGCACGTAATAAATGCTGCAAAAACATGATCCACTGCAAAATCGGAAGTTGATTTTTTAAGTTTTTAGCGGCACTACCGAAGGGCTGTGCGATCCGAGTCCTTTACCACTTAAGTATCCGGTATCCGGTAAGTACGAAAAGTACTCAAAATTTGGTTTATAATTTGCTACAGTAATAACTAAAAAGTGAAATTTTGCTATAAACACGAGATAGGGCAAAACTATTAAAAAAATAATTTCATGTATTATTAGGCAAGTCTTTTTGCTGGCTTTATACACGGCAGTCCATGCCCATGGTTGCGTTTAATTCCACTGCATTCCGCGGTTGTTTATGAGATATAACTTGCATTATTTTAATATTTGATCCCACCTGCTTATATGGTAATTTATTTTTAACTTCAAGGTTGTTTCTGTTTACCCGCCTTACCAGTTACCAATATAAGATCTGCTATTGCCAGCGATAGATGACTGTATTTTTATTCCCTGGCTATTTATTCGCAATTTTTTTCGATCTCTGACTACTCCTAATCGTTATAGTCTTAAATTACAGTAACTGGCTGGGTTTATCCACGATAGTTACGAACCTTTGGACCACTCTGTGTGACGTGGCCTAGCATACATCATATTAAGGAGCATGTTAGACCGCACGACTTACAACTGTTGTGAACTGTACTGATAATGCTATTTCTCTAAATACTTTAGCTAATTGGTAAGAACATGAACGCACCATTTTGGTGCAATCAATCAAAAAAGTAACCACTTACAAAAATGACCATGGTATACAACATATTATGCCTAAAATGTTAACTCAAGATAAAATCTGAAGACATGTCCGATTTTTTTTATAAAACGCTCGCTGAAACAGTATAGGTTCATAGGTTCCTTTCACAATTCACTATTGGGTTCTTGACCGTCTCATACTAATATTCAGCTACATTTTGTGGATTATCTAAGTAAAATAATTACTCGTGACATAGATAACGCGACCAATTGCTGATTAGGCCTAGTCGTAATTTTCTCACTTACCGACCCTATTAGTTTCATATGTCTCTGTAGTGTAGTTACGACTAGGCCTAACTCAGTCAGTCGAGTAAATGCTGTGAAAAACTTCTCCTGAAACGTTTTATTGACAAAATACCGGTATCAGCGGCTTACAAATGGATAATGTCTAGTTTGCCATTGAACAATGTACCGTAGGCTATGCTAACTCACGTTGTAGTCAGTCATGAAACATAAATTCGTGAAACGGCGCTCTGACGAAGGCAACAACGACCACGAAATACGACAAAAACACGTGGCAAAATACTTGACCATAAAACAAGTCCACACAATATACACTATCAAAGGGCTTACGCCTAATACTTCCTGGATCGGAGACGGGAAAAAAATAAAAAGTGCAAAATAGAGTTACTGTGCTGCTATTATATACAATATCACTGTGTATAAATGATTAATAACAATTAATCTCCGAAATATGCTGCTCTAACGTGTACGTACGAATACATACGCCGTGCACACATAATTCAGCACTGTACTCTACCCAGATTCTGGCAGGCCCGGGAATATAATTTTGACTTGAAAGCATTAATTATTCACTGCAGCTTGAAAAAGTTAAGATCGAGACAATCACTGCTTGTCTTTCACACGAAGGGCGGCTATAAAACAAAACTGAAGGTGAAACGTTAGATATACTGCACAACAATCTCGCAATTCAACAAACTATCTACACACAACCACATCAGAGGCGGCGTAAAAACAGACAGTAAAAGTCCCTAGCTGTCACACGCAGAAACACGACAGTTTAGCACATAGAGCAAAGTCAGAAACGGGGCGGGGGGAGCGTCAAGGATCAAGACTTTAGACCCGGCTCCAATATGTCAGTCAGCATAAATACACAATTGCAAAATATCAGTAAAAAAAACTATGCAACGGAATTGCAAACACGCAAACGCGAAGTCTGTAGCATATTGTTGACTTGTGTGAGCGAGACAGCTTTTAATTTCTCCCCTGCAACCATCTACGTTTGTGTGGCTCAATGGTATAGTGGTTAGCGCACTTGGAATGCGAACTTGGCGACCCCGGTTCAATCCCGGGTCGCGCCACTATTCCATCAGTTGTTTACACACACAGTCTCCCCAGTTTCTCAGCTCCAAAAAACTGGGGTACAAAAAGGAGTTTTCGGCGCCTAAGTGGTTATGGTGATTAAGTGCGCTAGATTAAGCTAAGCTTTAGCTAAGCTTTAGAGCGCACTATAATATAACCTAACTTTACTTTACTTTACTTTTTACAACGTAGTGTTAGAGACTAAGAATAATTCTTCTGTGCGACAGTGATCAATAGATAAATATATAAATATATAGACTGTATTTGCTTAAATTGTTGCGATCCCAAGGCCTGTCTACTGCCCAGTTAGATCAAGTTTCTCAAGCCATTATTGTTTCACCACTGCGATATGCTCTGCCTGTCTCGTCTGGATTCCTGACAGCTGATCTCATAAATAGAATACAGGCATTGCTCAAACGGCTTTTCAAATTTGGTTACAGTTCACATTTAATTTCCTTTGCTGATCTCATAAAATCTCATAAAATCCTGCTCCGGGGATCTCTTTGATAATGTGCACAAATCCAATCACTGTCTCCATGAATTATTTTCTTCCTATGTTCATCGGTTAGAGAGCCTGCGCCTGCGAGGTCATGATCTCATGTTGCCAGCCTGTACATGGTTATTTATACAAACAGTCATTTATAATTAGATCCTTATTTGAATTACTTTAGATTTTTTTTTACATTATTTCAGTTTCGTTTCTTGTTCCGCTCTTCGGAGCTTGTGCGTCTGTCACATTCTTTAATAAATACTGTGTTACTGTGGTAGTCAGCGGTTATATTCAGATACCAAAGACACGTCATTGGGCCTGTCGACGACACAGCGACGACTCACTGCTAAGCAAAGAAGACGGAGTGCATGCATGGGGAAACTGTCGTACAAACATTGAACATGGTTTAAGGCATCAATCAGGAAACTACACAAGGCAAACAAGACACATGGGTGCACGTTGCAGCCGATTATCCTAATCTTACAACCATTGGGATTGTCCGATTGTCGCAAGTGTAAGCTTAGCTTATAGCGCAAACCTCCGCCAACGCCATGTGTGACCCTCCCTGAATATTTCAGCCAAATCTGCCCGAAACTCGTTATGGTAATCCTGCTAACAAAGCAACAGATAAATAAACTACATGTGGCCTTTAGGAGGAGATTCTGTCCGGCAGGGGGATATTGTCCGTTTTACACCTATCCAGAGGACTCTGTTTGGGGTGGATTTTGTCCGAGGGATTACGTTCAGGGGGAATGGAAGGAGCATTGTGTCCGTTTCCCACTTGTGCACAAAATGTAATAGAAATTCACGTATATTTTCTGCAGTTTGTAGCTATATCGCACAAAATGTTCATTTCGCCCTATCTGGCAGTGGTAAAGAATCCTTCAATCGTATCCTGGATCCAGATGCTGATCCGGATCACCACCAAAATCTAATCACCTCTAAGTTGGGCCAAGTCTAACCTTCGCTGAAAATTTCAGCCAAATCCGCCGGTAACTTTTTGTAATCCTGCTAACAAACCAACAGACAGATAAACAAGATCGTCAGGTCTTGCTCATGGCTAAGTACTGTCCGCGGGTAGCACACCAAAAACACAAAAAAACCCATATGTGACCTTGACCTTTAACCTTGAAATTCAATAGGGTTCTAGAGGTTATCGAGGTACATAAGCGTACAAAATTGCATCAAACTAAGTGCAGCGGTTCATTTCATCAACAGTAGATTTCGAACAACTCTAGACTTCGACCGCGAATATCTCTGGAACGGATCAAGCAATCGACAAGCGCAAAACGGTGTTATTATTTATTTATTTATTTATTATACGATTTATACACACGTTAAATCATTCACGATAGTGAAGAATCGCAAGTGTGGACAAGTCACGAGTCACTGCAGGAAAGCGCAACCGTACAGAGCAGATTTAAGCCTGTTTTTAAATGTACCAGTTGTTACAGTTAAATCAGAAATAACA
>Ga0056124_1000942_pt1 | contig 10247 bp, 6 predicted proteins | sample WorMetHEROISLAND_2_FD_70069 | JGI IMG/M metagenome (GOLD analysis project Ga0056124, IMG submission 70069) | Marine gutless worms symbiont microbial communities from Max Planck institute for Marine Microbiology, Germany - Olavius sp. 4 HERON ISLAND | ecosystem: Host-associated > Annelida >... | reverse complement strand
GGTGTAAGGTCTCACAGCAGGTGTGGAACAGAGTCATGAACTGAACTTGAACTTGCGTTTCACCTTACTGTGACCTTCTTGATTAGATTACAGGGTCCCTTGCACTAGTCGGCTAAAGACTAAAAAGACTAAAAACTCTTCCAACTTATCAAGAAAATATTGCATGGATAAAAAGTAGCTGATATTACTCTAGAAATATTGACGGGGACATTCGTGATAATGTCCCCCCCCAGTCCAAATATTGGGGGGACGTCTCCCCCCTCTCCCCCTGTCCCGTATGGATCGACGCCCCTGCCTATGGACACTGTCTCACCTGGTCGTGGGTCGGGAACATCATCGGCATTGCATTGCTGTCGGCTAAAGAAAGACCGACGCGATTGTTCGACGATTTACGAGCTCATCGCCGCAGCACGCGCACCAGCCGTAAATCAGCACAGTGCGCGGATGCCGTGTGAGGTGCGAGGTGGAAGTTGCAGGCTCGCCATCGGCACGTTCAGACTGTAACTTGGAAGACAACGACCCTCAGGCTGAGCGTCAATGATCTACCCACCACCACGTCTGATGTATTACTGTCGTGCCTCTATTATCGCACACACACACACACACACGTCGTAATGCACGTGCCGTTGTCGTCAGAAGACCGTTGGTGGCGTGACATGCGCTCATCTGACTCCGTCTTTTAGCAGCTCCGCGCCGCCGACTGTCTGCGGACAATTAGCAAGTTTACCTGCTGAGTTATTCATGAAGTTCCTTGACTTGCAAGTTGCCAACGCCAATTTGTCTCTGGTATACGTGCGTGTAACGGAACACAGGACAGTGCAGAGCCAATGATGAAGTACGCGGCTCGCTTCTAACCTCATCTCACTGGCTTTGCCTCTGAACCCGCTGGCCGGCTTGCTTCAGAGCATGTAACCCGACGTAATCTTTTCAATATCTCGGATCCGCCACAGCTTTGGATGTACTAGCATACCGCATCAGTTCTGGTATAGTAAGGCATTCCTTGCGTAGATTATGGGTCATTATTTCGCCGAGAGCTTGTCGTTCATGCTCTGATCGACGAGGTATCAAACGTACGCTGTCTCGGGGAACAGTCAATGTCAGTGTCTAATGGCTATGACAGCTGCTGCGTTTGATTAGTAGATCAGCGGCTTCAGCAGCGGCGAAAATATACAACTTTGACGTATACACTGCGTCAATAGACCGAATGGAAACGCTATTTGCACAATGATATGCAGTAATCTGAAGAAATGTGTGTATTAATGCCTCAGTGAGATCTGTTAGCTAAATAACTAGTGAAGTTTATCAATGAAAAAGTACATGGCTTACTGCTTTGGTTTTAAACAAAAAAAGTTGTATGTTTTCGCCGCTAACTTTTAATTAATCAATATTTAATTACTTTGTGTAAAATGTTTTGATCGTTACCCGCCCTAGTTTTTAGAGGCGTATCATTGAACGACAAAGTCGTTTAACAGTTCGTTTGTATGTTGAAACTTTTTTTTACAGTTTTTACTGACTAAAAAGAACAAAAAGTATAACAGTACAAGTATTAGATCTATCACCTTCTGGACACTAACTGAGCGTATCTCTGGCACAGTGCTCAGTTAACCAGGAAGCGCAGTCAGCGGACCAGTAGGCGTGCGTATATAGCTTTCATCAGGGATTGGTATCAACAACAGGAACGCGTTCAATAAACTGGCGTCCGTATGGGCTACAGCTAGCCGCCGTAGACGACAACGACAACATACGCATCCCATCATGTCTTGCGCGAGACTAGACTACAACATATGGCTCCACAATAATTGTCGCCAGTGCTAATTTACCACAGTTTTACTTTTTGCTGCACAGTGTATACCTTTTACAGTTTGCAATAACAAAATATGATACGAAAAAATATGAAACTAGTATGTTATTGCTACTACTGGTACTTTCGTTAAACAAGTGAAATATGACTTTGTAATTTTATATGCCTGTTTTATGTTTAAACGCAAAATTCAAGACGAATATTTAAAAGGAACGGGAAACATTTTATACAAAGTACCACGAAACAATGCATACATATGTTGCGCGACAATTCGATTAATTTTTGCGGGTTTTTATGCATAAAACATTTAAACATTTGTAAGTAGTACGAAGCGTAGCGTGGTTTCTGGGACAACAAAAGCGTTCTTGTTTCTTTGACATTTCCGGCTGCTTTATTTTCCGTCCCGAAATCTGGCGGCAAGCCGTGCGAGCTCTGGGGATCGCTATCTTGAATGCAAGTCTGTTAACTCACGGTAGAATGCGTGCACGGATCGGACAACTATTCATTGTTGGCGGCAGGTGTGTTTCAGTGATGCGGACGGAACAGTCCGATCCACGCCAGATAGCACGTGTCACTGACGTCATCGGGTATTGTGCGGCTACGTCGTGCCGAGGTGTCGTACACAACAAAGACTCCACGGCCGGTCACGCAAGACGCGTCATTGTACCCAGACTTCCTTTCACCATCTCCTTCCGCAGCGACGACCAGATTCTGATCAAAGATGAGGAGCATGACATTGCTGACGTTCCTGCCGCTGCCGCTGCTGCTGCCACTCTAATCTTATCAGCATTTCTTGTCATGCAATGCATAGCAATAACCAAGAACAAATTGGGAAGCTGTCAGTTTGTTTGTAAGCCGATCGCGACGACAGTGTCTATATTATGCGGACAGAGCATCGAAGCGGAAGCTATAAGTTTCCGATCATTGTTCATTTTCGTCGACGCCTCATACGGCGCGTCTCTTACTTGACTTGGTTAAGCTAACAGAAACAGATAGATAATTAACTGCACTTTGTTGGAGAAACCAATCCCAAACAAGTGAGTCTCACGTTTTCTCTGCCTCACTTTTAAAAAGAAGTTGAATTTTAAACATTTTACGCTGGATGTTTAGGCCATACCAAATAGCATTCATAAACAGCATTGATAGAACAGTCATAAAAGTCTAATTTTATAGAAATGTAAGTAACGGCTAATTTTTGGCCGACCGTCTCAGCGACAGCTGGGCTTCTTGTTAACTTTGGTCATACATTGTCGGTCGGATTATTGGCCGTACCGCCCGTACCGGCGACGACGGCCTTGGTCTATCACCCTAATTATTGTACGGCCGTCCTAATAGGCCACATTATAGGTCCTTTGCGTCCGTCTGTCCGTCTGTCACGTACAGGTTCATAACTCGGTAACAAAAACGCAGAAAAAAAACTAAAATTGGACGTTTTCTAGGGCTGCAGTAAGTGGTGTGCCAATTTTTGGTTCAATAAAAAATCAAAAGTCAGGGTTAGAGTTAAGGTTGGGGTTGCGCAGCTTTTGGGCGGACGGCCGCACAATATAGCAGCACTGGACCGACATATTTTCTAGATTTAGTTGCAAATTACTTTAATATTTTCTGTTATTGGATTTTTAGTCGATGTGGGAGACATGTCTGTGATCGACATGATGATGTTTTTTTCGGACACGGTATAATTACAACATTGCTGCATGAGATTAGACGGTAAGATTATTCAAAAGGAATGAATAAAAAGCGCTGATCTGAATGAAATGTGGCTTCGTTTCATGCAAGTGTCAGTGACACCTAGTTTTGTGGCAGCGAGTTACAATAGTTAAGACACCACGCACTGGTTGCACAATGCACAGGAATCGTCGCCGGCTATGTAGTGATGGCCTGGTGGATGATTTAGGTGCGAAGCTACCAAGCTTGAAATTGAGCGTCGTATCTCAGCACGGCACAAGCGCTTATCTCGGATCAATGATTTGGTCCTAGCGTAGCAGCAGTGCTGGGTCACCGACAAGCATTGATACATCGTTTCGAAATCGACGAAACGGATATATTTTCGTAGACGTACAATACCGTGACGTCAAAATGCAAAATGCGTTGCTGCTATTTCGATAGCAGTCGGTATCGACTTAAAAGTAAAAAAGTAAAGTTAGGTTATATTATAGTGCGCTCTAAAGCTTAGCTTAGAGCTTAGCTTAATCTAGCGCACTTAATTACCGTAACCACTTAGGCGCCGAAAACTCCCTTTTGTACCCCAGTTTCTTGGAACTGAGAAACTGGGGAGGCGATGTGTGTAAACAACTTGCCCAAGGTTGCTACCCAGTGGAATAGTGACACGACCCGTGATTCGAACCGCGGTCGCCGGGTTCTCATTGCAAGTGCGCTAACCACTACACCACCGAGCCACACAATCAGTTTTCAGTTTAAACGACCTCCCTCACGCCACAGATCGGTAGGAGATCAGTTCTTGCACCATCACAATCGTTAATTTTTCGATGAAAATTACTGATTCATTAATAATCTTCACTTTCTTCACCAACCTAGATATTAGAGCAAAAAAAATTTCAAGTGTTCCCATGGCGCCATTTTAGAAAGTACCGACATAATCTTTTTTCCAGGCTGCCTTCAATTGCTTGTCAGTTTGTCGCTGTCAACCTAATCTGGTTGCCTTTTGGTTCTTTAACTTATTTTCTGCCCGGTTCCGTGCGGTAGACTGAGACGGCTAAACGATAAAAACTTCGTATCTTTTCGTGTCTTATATCTTAGCCTGCTATGCAGACTGCCGAGTGTATCGCTATTATGAACTGTTCTTCGCTGTGTTACGAATCCGAGGTCACGATGGGGAGCTTACGTCTTTGTAGGTCGCCCACACATAGTGATAATGCTCACAATACCCAGCCGCCACTGCTTGCTACCAAACCACTGATAGCTTACACCTGGGAAAGTATACGGCAATGGCGTGTTTTTGACAAGGCACCGGTCATTAAACTGCTAACGCCAGACACAGCTGCTGATATATATGAAGTTAGTACATAGTACATCAGATGGCGGTCTAGCTATGAGCTGCTATAGTGCCGCCAAGAATAATGCAGCGTTGAAACATTTGCGATCTCACAAGCACGTCTACCAGTCCATTCCCAGAGGTCAGACGCCTGACCATGGACCCAAAGATACAACGATACCGAATAATATGCTCCGCAGTTGAAATTCAAAAATGTTTGACAGTTATTAAGAATCTTAATCTCCTTATACTGACAAAGCAAATTAGCTTTGCTATAATACTGCGCTGTGAGTCATGAAAACAAGACAAACACGACACTGAACTCTCGTCCATAATCATCCGTATCTTCGCCAAATAAGTAAGTAAGTATTTAACCAGTGTGACAAACGCACATAGCACAAACAGCAAACATGTAATTATCGACCGATATTCGAAATTCTTTGCACTGTACGGGAAATTTGAAATAAGCGACTTATACTGCAGATTCAGCCACACGTTACACATGTCGCCACACGATTTTGTTGGTTTCAGAAATGAGAAATTACACCGACGGAAACCACGGCCGCAGGCACAGAGACGTGTGACGGCGGTAGATAAAGCTTGTGCGTTCAGCCACGGATTAACGTGTCAAACAGTGCACTCTGCTGCAGTTTCTCGAGACATTTCTCACCACGATTTCGTTTAGTAGAGACGCCCGCTGATGAACCGCCATCAAGCAGACGGCCGTTGCTGAATCACATCATCTCTGTTTAAAAGCTTGGTTCAGCGACAAAAAGCTAACATACTGAACACATCAAAAGTTCGCAGAATGTTTAATTGCCCTTGACAAAGTACAAAGATTGTTGGTGGCGTGGCGTAGCGGTAACGCGTTGTGTCGAATCAACGAAGTTACTGTCGGCGGGCCCGGTTAGTACTTGGATGGGTAACTGTTTACGGGCAGGTAAAGCATCTAGGTACGAAGTCAGTCAGCTAGGTCGACTCAGCCTTCTACCCTCCGTGGGATGCTAGACTGGGTATCAACTTTCGGGCTGAGTAGTAATAAATGACGACAGTAAATATAGTCACTGTATAGCTGCCTGTATAGGCGGATCTATCGGCTCAGGCTGATCGGCTTGGTCGAAAAGTCGGCGGCCACCTGGCGCTGCGTGCTATGCAAAATAGTTCCCCAGTGTGCAGGGTACGCTAGTTTTCAGGCATTAATATTTTACAAGGTAGAGTCGACACCTTTAGCGACAACTTTAAGGTGCGATGGGATTTGCAATGATAGTTGTGTTGCAAATTTTGTGCTGATTGTATAAGTAAATAATTTTGAAAATTGATCTATATTTGGCGAATATATGGATACAACTTTGGTGTTTCTGAAACAAATTAAGTGTTCGTTACAAATCAGGACTTTGATAATCCGGATCCAGGACTGTATGCCGGTACGGGATACTTCGCCTATTAGTATACGTCTGAGCACGGTCTAGAGTGTATTATGCGAGTGTAACGCATTTGCCGATTTTATTAAAAACTGAATGTTTTATTTTGACTCACAGTGTTCTTACAACTACGCTCCACACAGCATGCAGTACGTAAATGTCAGCTGTGGTGTCTACTAGTTAGCAAGTATTGTTCGAACGTATTGATCAGCAAGTGCTTGAACCGAATAAGCGAGGAACTAATGCTCTTATAGTACTGCACAGTGCGCAGATTTACGTTCGCTGTGCAGCCTTTTGGGTAGACGCCAGTTTTATGGACCGGCGTTTTATACGAGGACGCTATTGTGCTGTGGAGTTATTTAGTTTACGTCGCTTAGACGTCGTTTCTCACCCGATCACCGTCACTGTGTCGCAGTGGCGACGACAGATTTTTGTGAATGGAAAGGCCAAAGTGTTGACCGAGATACCTACCAGGGAGAAGCACTTCTCTTCTGCACAAGTCGCCTTACTGTTTGTGTAACTGAAGTGGAGACGAGGGGGGCGGTCAAAGCTAAAATGGGAGTCCTGACTCCTAAGTATTGACGTGCTGTTTTGGTGCCGCCACCCACTGTGGTGTCCACTGGACTGTTTATAGTTGACCGTTGGAAGAGTGTTTGGTGGCGACCGGTTGAATGGAGCGCGCTAAAGAATCGTCCCTCGTATAGTCGGCGATAATTTCGCCTGACTGCGCTCTAAAAGCCACGTGCTTAGCCTATACAGCTGACTCTCGGTCAGTGCACTACATTGGCCTACGGTCTGAACGAGTTAGCTTGATTATGGCTTTCCATTGCGGCACCTTTTAAATGCTCAATATATTTGATATACGTTAGACTACATTCCACATCTGAATTTGCAATTACTGTTCTAGGAAAGCATCGAAATATTAGCTTAATATTCTGGCGCATTGTTAGAAGCTCAGCTTCCTTTTTGTCTTTTTTATTTCGTTAATTCCAGGTTCGTTTTCATGCAGTAACACGAACTGGCTACTGAACAGTTTTTAAGTACACGCCAATATCTTTTTCACCGGATCATCAACTCTGCTATCAGCTGTACGATTCTTTTTAGTTTAACGATTCTAAAATTGCTAATATTATCGTTTTTCCTTAATTTGCAGTATCCATATTTAAAACGTTTACATTTCTACGCATTATTAGTATTATTATTAGTACTACAAAGGAATAGATTATAGTGACGCTATCACATCAAGGACGTTGCAGGGGCACTGTACATAAATTAAACTAAGAATGTTGTCGGCGCTACTAAATGCGAGGACAGTCAGCAAGCTGCAGTTTATGAATCCCGGCATTGGCTTCCGATCAGTCCAGAAACGACTGTCCGAGACTGCAGCAGCGAGTTGGCGGCTGTCGTCGCTGGTGGTAGACTGTTCCAGCCTCAAGCTGCTGCCATTGGAAACGCCCGGTCAGTCGGTCGGTCGGTCGCCGATGGTAGAGTGTCTCGTCGACGGCACTTGCAGTGACCATGATATCAGCGCGTTAGCTGCTGCTTCTGACAGCATCTTGGTCGTCGATGCTGTAGGAGGCTAGGTCTAACGCATTAGAAGTTATTTTCAACGTTATGCGCTCTATAAATTTACGTTTTACTTACTTACTTACTTACTTGTTCGTTTGTTTAGCGATATCACATTGCGGCATCGTTAAAGTGTTCCACAGATACACGTGCTGACAGACAAACGGTTGCAATGTTTACAAACAGTCAGGAATTCGCCTCTCGTTCGTCAGTCTGACTTCCTGACTGTCGAAGGCGGATCCAGTAATTTCCGATGATCAATGTCGCCAAAGGGTGCGTGGATCTGTCGCTCCGGTTAACTGTCACCCGTTAAGTGTCGCCCGATGAAGTGTCGCTAATACCCCGTTTACACGATGAAGCTGGCTCGACGAGCTGGCTCGACGAACGCTCAACGAGCCAGCTCGTCGAGCCAGCTTCATCGTGTAAACGGGGTATAAAGCTCTCGGGGTTTCCACCGTGAGAAAATGATTTTATTTTGGGCAGGTTTTGCTTAAAAAACACGTGTTTAAAAAACGTGTGTTTTCAGCTGTGTTTTCGAAATAAATTTTCTATTTCCCTTATCTGTCTAAATCCGCTACACTGCTGACAGTCGACTAGAACATTCTGCGATGAGTTGCATTAGTTGCGTGGCCCGTTCAGCTGTGTCGGGTGGCAGGTAACACTGTGTGATTCCATATGGCAGGTGACGCTCCGTAGGTCTGCGATTGGTTTTTCATAAACAGCTATGCACAACCTTTAACTTTAACCCCTTTAACGTGCGCCTTAAAACCGGCCAGATCTGCAGCTTCATCTGTAACGTGAATAAAACTGGATGAGTCTTGATAAGTATCATCTGTCGTTTGCTCTTGGGTTTAGTGGGTTTGTCGTAACCATAAACGTTTAGGCCATTAAATATAAATTTGGCATACCCTGTGTTTTGAGACAGTTGAAATATTTTGAACTGAGACAAACCCTAGCTGCACATCATAATCACCACATATGACATCATGTCTATACATGGTATGGACTGGGCAGACCTATGCGGGTCTTCCGTGGGAGTTCAACGACCTCGTACTCGATCACTTCTGGGCGATCTCCGCCAGTCTTTGCGCAGCTGCGGCGGCTGCTTTTGGCGATCGCTTGTGCAGTGTACACACGGGGCGACCGGGTGCGGCGACGATCGGTCCGTGTGTACACTGCATTAAACAGCTGTATCTACTGCACTTAGCTCGATGACGCACGGCGCCTCAATGGGCAATGCGAATTTATTGTTGACACTAACCTGGCATGGGAATGGCTGCAGCGAAGTGCTGCTGATGCTGAGGAGCGAAGCGTGTGTGGGCTACAGTTTGCACTCAGCGAGAGAGAAAATAGCTGGTGCCTGTTGCGTTTTGATCAATGGTCAATACGCAGCCACGTTCGCCATAAGATATCGACCGATTTCTACAATCTTTTCGCTGGCACACTCTGCGGACAGTTTGCGATAAACTTTTATTAATAATGAATAACGAATAAACTTTCATTTAAGGTTAATCTACATCATATGCGAGTTCGATTTTTTCAGTCATTCAATGCATTATAATTATATGCTAAGAGTAGTGACTTCAGTGAACCTGTATTGCAACATCTTGTTAACGTATGTTGTAAGCCATATCTTCTGTATGGTGCTGACGTCATTGACTGGAATAGTTCAGATCTATCTAGTATTAGTCATGCTTTCAATAGTGCTATGTGTAAAATTTATAAAGTAAAATTTCAGCTGTTGGACTGTATATATGACTTTTCGAATCACCGTGATATTGTACAAGACATTTCTTCTAGGCGTAGGCGGTTTGAACTGAAATTGCTGTCTAGTCATAATTCAGCTATTAAGCTTCTTCATGCTCGTAGTTAGTAGGTTTATCCTAAGTCTCTGCTTTGTGTTTTATGTGCATGTTTTTCTCTCTCTCTTTTGTTTGTATCTGTCACCTGTCTGTGATTTCTACTGTGTTATGCGGTGAATAAAGATTTATATATTAAAGATCCCACCACACCTTAAACGCGTCGATACACTACCTTGTGAAACACAAATGCTGTACACTAACGTTTTTGTGTGGGCCAAGCCATAGTCTTGCTGAGATACGAACCACCAGAGACCTTGCGTGTGACAGGGAGCAACTGTGGTAAGAGAATTAAGTCAAGTTTCGTCGCTGTGAAGTCCAGGATCGACGAATATGAACTAGCGTACTCCAATTTCAATGCAATGTCTGTCGGTGTTTTAGGGTCGGATAATAACAATATCGGCAACATTTTCAGTCAGGATTGTTAACTTTTCGACGGATCAGATTTTTAGCTTTTCGTCTCTGTAGTCGTAGCGAGGTTTGTTTCGGAGTTTGTCCGTGGGTCCAGTTTTCGTAACCCAAACCAACCCAACCCATCATTTCTTCAACCCAACCCAACCCAACCGATCGATGACAAATATTCCGTTGCATACCATCACAAATGTAAT
>Ga0056124_1000940_pt1 | contig 10250 bp, 5 predicted proteins | sample WorMetHEROISLAND_2_FD_70069 | JGI IMG/M metagenome (GOLD analysis project Ga0056124, IMG submission 70069) | Marine gutless worms symbiont microbial communities from Max Planck institute for Marine Microbiology, Germany - Olavius sp. 4 HERON ISLAND | ecosystem: Host-associated > Annelida >... | reverse complement strand
CTCAGTGTTGGATGGTAGGTGTGGTGTCGAGACACTTCGGCCCCAGGACACTTCGGCACCGGTGCCGAAGTGTCCTGGGGCCGAAGTGTCTCGACACCACACCTACCATCCAACACTGAGGGTCAGCGATCTGATCTGATAATTATTTGGTGCCAGTGCGGTGTTAGTGCTTATGACGGTACTTGTTGTCCAGCTGTGTAGCAGAACTTTCTGCGAGTTCTAAGTCCTTCAGTGCGTGCAGTCTTTATGCGAAATTATACCTGAGAACATTGCCTATATTTCTGATCGAAACTTGTTTCCGGGTACTATGGAAGCGCAAAAGTACATCGAAGTACGACACTGTAATTCAAGCAAACTTTCGTTTCTTGCTTCGATGTGCTTTTGCCAACTGTCCGTTTAACCACTTCCGCGTTTGTGTTTGTAAACAAATGGTTTAGAGTAGCAAAATATTCACACGTATATATCAATAGATCAGATGCGTTTCAGAATTAGTCGGCACACATTTGCTATCTTCGCCATTTTCTGTTTGCTGACGTTGTATATAATTTTAAATGTATATTGTTCTTCGGCGAACGTTGGCACAACTGTAACTGTTCCGAATGCACCTGTGTCGTTGGGGGTTGAAGGTTGGGTGTTGGATTGTATAACATGGCACAGAAAGCGACAGTCGTCGAAACAAGGGAAAGGAGAAATTCTTCAGGAATTTAGAGTCAACCGGACGTCTCTGGAACTTGGAGAAAGTCCAGAACAGCGACGGCTGTTCTTCCACCGAATCTTTGCTGCGCGAGACTGGCCAGCAGACGATCCTTCCTACCAGGGTCTGAAGGCGTCTGGGCCTGGATCAATGCTGCGTAATGCACAGAACATGATAGCAGTAATGCACAGTGTTATTGGTTATGTGGAATCATATCTCGGCCAATCAGAGGTGTCGGTGCTTGATGCGGCATGTGGCGACATGCAGTGGATGTCGTACATACTAAATGCCCGCTCCGACATTCAATACACCGGCGCTGACGTTGTCCCTGACATTATAACACATCACAGACGGACGTTTAAGCGGAGGTTAAAAAATGTGGAGTTTATAGAACACGATATTGTTTCGCAGGCACTGAAGCATTCATATGATATTGTTGTAATGCGTGATGTACTTCAGCATTTGTGGATGTCGGATGCAGTGGCGGCTCTGAGGAGAGTGTCAGAAAGTGGCAGTAAGTTTTTGCTAGTGACAACGTTTCCTGGCACAGCTGTGAATGTCGATGTTGATAAGCAATCTCTCGGTGGTGGCCGTAAGTCATCTTATAACTTGGAGCAGTTGCCGTTTTCATTGCAATCCCCGATCTGCTCTAGTCACGACTGGGAGATGGAACATGTCAGCTTGTGGAAACTGCCATTGATGGAAAGTTCTGTATAGTAGTACAAAGTATTATAATATAATGGTACGTTAGTATGATATAATATGTCACTGCTATACCTGGGATTTCATTTGGCTTTATGGCCATAAGCTTAGTGGAGCACAGGGGCACATGCATCATCAATATTTACTGGCTGTGGGGCACTCAATAAAAATCCCTTCTTAATGTCATTGCAGACCCACAGTCCTACATACAACAGCTGGTTTGTGGACCAAAAGACTGGAGGATAAACTTCATTCCCTCCTGCAACAACTACAGTATCACAGTAAATGGGGCTGTGCTTCAGACCTAGATGCTACACTGATGACACTCCTTAGACCCCCAGTCAGCTGAGAAGTGATATGCTCCTTCATTCACCACCCTGCTTGACTTCTGTGACATTTTGTTACTAGTGCCTGTGGTTTTTTGTTCTGAGCTCCCCGTTGGGTGCCCCTTCAATATTTTGGTTAAGATTATGCCTATGCTTGGCCTTGATTTTGCAGCCCATGGCCTCAGCTTTGCCGCTTATCTATGGCCTTGTCCTCTAGATAGAGACGAGGCCTTGCTGTGCGATATGTGCTTTTCTTTAACGGTTACTTATAAGGTGTTCTTCGCCATCCAGTAGACCACGTTATAATGGCTTATATGCCCAGAATGAAATCTATGGCAGAGCAGATATTAGTATGATTATATTGGGTTGAAAATTACTGCTCAGTCATACTGTTGTTAGATGTTAGCTATTGGTCTTGGCTTTGAAGCCTGAGGCCAAGGCGCTGGCCATGCCGCCCAAGTACAAGGCCTTTCTATAGCTGACAATGACATTGACTTCATCCTTGGCTTATCCTTGGTCTTGTACTTTGTGGCCTTAATATCACTGTCATAACTGTGCCTCTTAGCTTTATCTTTATATACTGCATTGTCGTATGGACTGTATGTAAATTAGTTTGAGACTATATCTATTCCAAAAATAAAGCAACATGTATATATAACAGATAGACCTCTTGTTATTCATACAGATAATATGATATGCACATTTCTGTGGCATAGGCCTACTTTGTTATCACTGTTTTGTGAAGGTCTCGTGTTCAGACTTCTAAAGACATTATTTTAGTAATATTTCTAGATAAATGCTAGTGTAGAAATGTTAACATCTAACATTAAATGCTACCAAATGTGTTCTTAACTGCGTGTTTATTGAGTATCAGAAAGTTAATGTAACATTTCTGTAACAGTGTGTTTTCAGATATACTCTGTTAAATCACTGGAACATACATGAGGCTAATAACTTAATAAGCTATATAAATTCATCAAGTGACAACCTTATTTACTAACACTGCTGCTTTCCTTGTATGCTGCTAGATGTTGCCATGACAAACAATTTATCATAGATGTGAGGAAGTTGTTAGGACCCCTTGTAACGGTTGATTAACTTCTCAAGATCTTCTTTGCAGTGACATCTGCTGGTGGTGCAGAGAAATCGTTCTGAGGAAGGCAGCAAGCAGTTGTTGAACGTATTTAAATTAGTAAATGTTGTAATTTGATGAATTTATACGGCTTAATGGTTATTCCTCAGCCTATGAGTTTATTCAGAAAATGCATCGAGGCACTTTCAGACTTCTTGACTCAACAGTCATCATATGTTCCAAAATGTAAAAATTGAACAGTGGTGGACTGGATTTTTCACAGTCCAATCAGTGTGCAAGAATCAATGTCACCCCTTCTTTGAGATGGTCATGTCTGAATTAGTCTACTATTTATTTGGGCTAAACAAAATTAGAAGAAATTGTAGAAAATGGCAAAAAAATTCTCTCCAGTCATGTATCCAAGTAGAGTTTTTGGACTTTGGAGGCACCGTGTACGGCACAGTTTAGCCCTTTTTCAATGAAAATTATGCCTAGGCACTAATGGGTTAAAATAGCATCAGACATATACAAGATGGCCTAAAAAATGGCACCATTGGTGAGTGGCATCGCCGGCTTGAGTGCATCGTCCAGCACCAAAAAGGGGGACACTGAACATTTAATGCAAAAACTGCAGGATGTGACAGTTACTTTACACAATAACTGAGACAATAAGCACGTTGTTTCCTGTTGTTAATTTGTTTAAATGTGTTGTTACAAAGTCGTTTTCAATTGTTGCTTTTAAGACACTGACATTTCACAAGGTAGTGTAGTGACACACTTGAAGTGTGGTGGGATCTTTTGTGACAGCATTAATACAAATTTTCTTTTAATTCTGGCAGTGAAATAATTTTGAAAATTGGTTAATATTTGGTAAAGTTAAGGCGTACAAAATAGTGCCAATTTTTTGGGCCACCCTGTAATATGCACACAGGGCTGGAAAGCTTACCGTTATGTTGTGCGTCTATTTCCAGTTCCACTGCAAGTCCGCTTTTACTCTCAAATTGTTTGTTTTCTTTTGCTAAATAGAAAGTAAGATGTGGCTGAAAGTAATGGATTACGTTGTTCGTGCTGTATAATAACCTCGGCATAAAGAGTGCAGTGAGTAGAAATATGAAATAGATTGTGGTTGATGCGAGCAATTTATGTTCACGGTTGTTTGCCGATGGATGATTGGAAACTGACGTCGACGACGACAACATCCGCGTTGATACTTCAAAGACCCGGGGAAACGTATGCTCGTTCTCTTTGTGACTTTCATTTCATCATGCAGCCAGTGATGTAGTCGAGTCCTCTTAGTTTGAGTCCGAGTCACGAGGATTTGAGTCCGAGTCACAAAAAATAAGGACTCGAGTCAGACTCGTACTACGTCACCGGCCGGATTTTTCGAGATATTGGTGTCAACTTGCAGATTTTACATTGTTGTTTTCAGCTTTATTTTACAGGGCAACTATTAGTGCAGTATGCTGCCTTGTTGTCCTGCCAATACTGCTTAGTGTGTATGTGCTGTTTTACCTCTCTGTTTCTTGGCTAATAAATGATGAAGATGATGATATGACTGCATGGGTCCATATACAGCAAACACAAAACAGATTTAAAATATGCAATGATTCTCCAGTAAATGGGAAAAACAAAGAAAAAGTGACAAAATTTTAACTTACTTTCGTAAGCATCCGAGTCCAAGTCATGAATGTTTGACCCTGAGCCACGAGGTTTGAATCTGAGTTTGTGTCTGAGTCAAGAAAAATAAAGACTCAAGTCCACTGCCAGACTCGACTACTACATCACTGCATGCGGCCATCCTAATAATCTGCTTTATGCATTTTGCCCATTCATCTCTCTGTCTGTTTCATATGGGCATTTAACTCAAAAACCAAAAAAAATTTAAAATGACACATAAAAACCAAAACTGGTGTGAATTTCTCCTAGCGCAGCAGTAAGCAGTGTGCCAATTTTTAGTTCATTGGGTCAGGGCTAGAGTGTTGCCCAGCTCTAGGCGGATGGCCACATAATGTCAGCACTTGACTGGCACTTTTTTTCCAGTTATTAGTTATCATTTCTGACTGTATTCAGACAATCATGCTACTACGTGGAGAAAATCCCAAAACATGTAACATTGCAATCGATGCTGATGATTTGTGAAGATTCGTTTAGTTGATGGTTGTGTGTCCTAAAGCTGTTTTACGTAGGACTTAATAATTTCTGTAGACCCTATTACTGAGCATGATGTATGTTTTTGTTTATAGGTTGATGAGTCAGCTTACTGATGTAAATGTTCAGTCAAGTGTCGGTATGTCTGTGAACAAAGTTATAGTTTGAAACAGTCACCAATAAACTATATAAATTCATCAAATCATAATAATAATAATAATAATAATAGTAATAGTAATAATAACACCGACAATTTCTAATGCGCCGTAACATGGCAAAACAATTACAAGGGTGCGAAATCATAGCCTTTATTTACTAATTCGTTGACATATTGACAATTGCTGTTGTCTTCTCTGAAGAGTGCAGTAGTCCAACAATGTAACAGTACCTTCATGATGTTGCTGAAACGTCAGCAAATCAGTAAATAAGAAATTCATATAGTCTGTATAAGGGGCCCATAGGAATAACCTCACCAAAGTTGTCCATGTGGTGTGCTGCAAGGCAGGGAAGAAATTCAGTACAAATTTTTTTTGTGAGCCAGACATATCGAAAATCGGAAAAGTTAGTGATCAACTGCAACTTGTCCCATGTTGGATGAGTAAAATTTGGTGAACTTTGGTTCACTAACCAAAAACTTATAGGTGCTTATATTGACCCACCCAAGGTGAACACTGCACATGCTATGTAGGCTAATGTGATTGTTTTGGGGCCATGCAACATTACTAGGAACAGAAGTTCAACCCTGTTAAATTGTCTCCCCAGTTGAACTTACAGCGCCTGGCAGCCTCACGTTGAGCTATGCCCCAAATTTCTACTTGTGTTTATTGTACAGATGTAACTTACGTTGTGGTGAAGATTGAAGCTGACAGTCATGATATCACTGAGCATCCACATGATGACAAGCTAGCAATAGAATCTTCAGGTTACTTTCTCCAGTTCGGTGATGAACTGATGATTGTAATCATTTTGCACAGGATTTTTAAGATACTCTATATTGTACCATTCTGGGATGGTGAGGGTTTAATTTTAGCTATGTAAGAAGGCAAAACATCTTGTCTTTTTAAGTAAATCAATGAAATCAAGTTAATATAACAACAGCACATGTCAGGTCAGGTCTTCATCATCTAGTTGCTTTCAGCCATAGATGCCGCTAGCAACTCCCTCCACTGTTCTCTGTCCTCTGCATTGTGGCACAGTGTCATTCTTTGCCTTCCAGATGTTTTCCCGAACTTTGTTAAACTGGCTCTTCTAAGGTCTTCATCAACACACTCCGTCCAACTCTTCGATGGTTTTCCTCAGTATTCAGCGCGGACTGACCCAGTGTGCCGTAGATCAAGACTCATTTCCTTACCAATATCGTTGGACTTCCACAATCTTCTGAAATCTCACAATTTAGCTGTAGCTAAACTCACTTGCCTCTCCTGGTTCTTCGTGTCAATGTCACATGACTGGTTGCTTGATGCTGAACCTCCAAGATAAACAAACAACTTGATTAAAGAAACTCAACTCTGACCCCGATATCTAACTTGCGTGAGTGTGAATTTGGACCAGTGGACTGAATGAACTTCAGTGTTGCATTCATTTATCTTGAGACCAGAGCGACCACTGGTGGAGTCCACCTGTAGCTCATCACTTTGCACTAACAGACCGCCGGGACCGATGTCACATGCAAAATATTTTATATTTTGTACTTCTGAGATGAATGCTCCTTTTTCATTATCTCCTGCACTAAGTTGTTAGCGAATTTTGATACTTTTGGTGTGACATGTTAGTGTAATTAGTCTGTATATATGTACAAGCACAGCTCTTTGCAAATGATTCTTAGTTTGTCCCATGCATACAGAGAGGCAGTATTTCACACAAACGATGCAACTGACTCTATTATGTTTAAATTCGTTAATTTTCTCTCTGCTAATTGTTGTTGTAAGAATTTGTTATGCATATGTATTATACAGGTGAAAGTTTATCTGAGATGAAGATTGAAGCTAATAGTAATGATATGACTGAGCATCCACATGATGACAAGCCAGGGCCGTATTTGTGTACAGAGTGTGACAGACGGTTTACAGTGAAAGACAGTTTGAAGAAACACAGACATATACATAATGGGGGAAAGCTGTATTCATGTACTCAATGTGAGAAATGTTTTCCTACTGAGCGTTACTTAAGGCAACATATGAATGTTCACAGCAGTAGGTACAAGTGCACTGAATGTGGAAAGTGTTTTCGAGGCATGTCAAAGTTAACGATACACATGGAAGGTCACGCAGGACAGAAACCATACGAATGTTACGTGTGTGACAAGGCGTTTAGAAATTGTGATTATCTTCGGAAGCATTTAAGAATCCACACTGGTGCAAAGCCATACTCATGCAGACACTGTTCAGACTGTTTTATGCAATCTGGACAACTCAGGACACATCTGCTGAAGTCACACAATGAAGATACTTGGTCGACATGTCACATTTGTCATAAGAAATTCAGCAACAACAGTCAGCTCAAGCAACATTTGCTTCATCATGAAGGTGTGTAATTATATGTTTGCAGTAAATGTCCACAGTGTTTTAGTACAGCTTCAGATTTCAAACATCACCAGCTGGTGCATTTAGATATCAATCCGTTTTTTGCAGGTTTATGCAATAAATATTTTAACTGTTGTGTTGCATCGCATATCAAGCCATGTTCTGATTTACATGTAGTTGCTTTTAATCATGTACCATATTTTGTCTGATAATTGGAGTCTCCATTTTCAGTCCATACATGCTTGTGTTGTTATTCAAATGGTTAAGGGGTGCCTATATTTTCACGTCATAGGAAACCCATCTCAAAGCTGTTGAACATCACCTGCCATATGGGATCACACAGTATTACATGCAACCCAACACTTGTGAACGTGTCCCACGTTAATCCCAGCCACGTAGGCTGATTTACCTACCCTGGAGGGATGGAAGCCTGAGTTATATACTATGATGGTTTACCCATCCAGGTACTAACTGCACGTACATTGACAACGTGGTAACCACTAGATCACACCATGAGTCCACCGCTTGTGTTGGCTGTGAAAAGAGCAAACCGGCAAGTTTCATCTCAACTTATCGAAAATTGAATCCAATTTACATTCACTCACTGGCACAATCTGTAGTGAATTTTTATACTTCCGAATGCTGCCTGTAGGCAGTTGGTAGCCATTCAGCAGCTTTAGCAAGATGCATGAGTGTGACAGACGAACAGACCTTGCTGCACTTGTTGCAGTAGGTGGAATTTCTTACAGAGATATCTCCCATTTATCAGTCAGTATTTGATGCACTTATTGCAAAAAAACCTTGATGGCTTCATTTCTGCTATACTCTGTAAGATCAGTTTTCTGTAATGGTGCATTATTGTTTATGGAATTGACACCAGGTTGTCTTACCACACCACCGTATATCAATTGGCTTTCTACTTCTATTTCTTTCTTTACAACGCTATTAAATAAATGACATTTTGTGCATTTTGTCATATTACTACATATTATTATTATTATTATTATTACTGTGTTTGTTTGTGGTTGATATTGTACAGGTCAAAGTTCATTTGAGATGAAGACTGAAGCTGATAGTAATGATACCACTGAGCATTCACATGATGACAAGCAAAGACCATATTTGTGTACGGTGTGTGACAAACGCTTCACAACGAAACAGAATTTCACTGTTCACAAACAAATACATACTGAAGAAAAGCTGTATTCATGCACTGATTGTGAGAAACGTTTTGCTACTGAAGTATACTTAAATAAACATATGAATGTTCACAGCAGTAAATACAAGTGCACTGAATGTGGGAAGTGTTTTCGAGACAATAAAACGTTAACAATACACGGAAGAATTCATTCTGGAGATAAACCGTTTCAATGTACGGTTTGTGGCAAACGGTTTACAACATCATCTCACCTTGGTAGCCACGGCAGAACTCATAGTGGAGAGAAGCCGTACAAATGCTGCTTGTGTGACAGGGCATTTGGTCACTCTGAAAGTCTGAACTGTCATATGAGAATGCACATGGGAGTCAACCCGTTCAAGTGTTCACTGTGTGAGAAAAGTTTCAACAGATCCAGCCGTTTGCAGTTGCACAAACGTCATGTGCACAGCCACAGAAGACCGTGTGAATGCGATTTCTGTGGGAAGCAGTTTAAAACCAACCGTGATCTGAAGCGCCATGTTCTTATTCACACTGGTGCAAAGCCGTACTCGTGTAGACACTGTTCGAGTTGTTTTGTGTGGCGCAATCAACTCAAGGCACATCTGCTGAAGTCACACAATGAAGGTACTTGGTTCACGTGTGACATTTGTCAGAAGAAATTCAGCTGCAGTAATGTTCTTAAGGTACATGTACGTCGCCATGAACTAGACATGAAGCTGTGAAACCGTATGTTTGCTCTGAATGTCCAGTGCATTTCTATACAACAGATGAATTGAGACATTATCTGATACTATAACTTCTGCTGTGATTCATGTGGAAAATTGGAGACACGAACGTTTTGTTGTAAGACACATCAAGAGACGTTCTGTAAGACTGGGATTCACTAATGTAGTGATGTTGTCTTCAAGACCAAGCTTTTGGTCTCAAGGCCAGAAATAGTCTTGGTCTTGAGAAAAAAAATCTTGTTCACATCACAGGAAATTACTATTAAATATTTTGATAGCAGCTAACTAGTTATGGAGTTAAATAATAATAATAATGTTATTATGGTTACTATCGACCGGCATCCAGTAGCATGCATTGCATACTTTTCACATCTAATTATATATACTTTGACCGTTAATCATCGAGTGACATTAATACATTAAAACATTTGATGCAACATAAGTTTTGGTCTTGAAAAAGTTTTACATCACTGCAGTAATATGTTAGTGATGTCTAATCTACTGAAATAAAACAAGGTACTCTGTGATTTTAAACAGTTTTTCTGTTTCCTTTTGAACTTGAAAAAATACTAGTCATGATTTTATGTTGCATGAAATAGTTGAGATAGGCCTACAGAAAAATAGCCTACCGGTATGTGTGACTCAGCTGCTGAGAAGAGTTGCTGAAAGAATGTTATTGTTATCTTCATTTTGTTCAGTGATAAAATGTTGTTTGCTGTTTACGTTAGCTCACTGAAAAATTTTGAAAATAACCAACCGAACTCATCTGGTGCAGCAAAGATTACAGGGTGACCACTTGTCTGGAAAACCTGGAAATGTCAGGGAATTTGAAACATGTCAGGGAAATGTCAGGGATAATGTTAACAGTCAGGGAAATGTCAGGGAAAAAATCTTGTCAGGGA
>Ga0056124_1000939_pt1 | contig 10255 bp, 6 predicted proteins | sample WorMetHEROISLAND_2_FD_70069 | JGI IMG/M metagenome (GOLD analysis project Ga0056124, IMG submission 70069) | Marine gutless worms symbiont microbial communities from Max Planck institute for Marine Microbiology, Germany - Olavius sp. 4 HERON ISLAND | ecosystem: Host-associated > Annelida >... | reverse complement strand
GTTTTAAGATTTCGGAGGCCATCTTGGACGCCATCTTGGATTTTGGAAAGAGCTCCAGTGGGATTCACGGGGATTTTGTGTATGTTGTTCCTAGTGGTATTGGGAATGTTTCCTGAAAAAATCAGCTTTGGCATGTGTTTTGCCCCTTCAGAATCTAATGCTCTTCGCCTATTTGGCCAGATTTGCATGCCCACTTAACAAGTTCTTCTTCCTCCACAGATCCACAAGTGGCAAAAGTTTGATGCAAATCCATCAAAGTACGCCAATGAGGCCTAAATTAAAATCACCGATGGACACATGCAGAAACAAATGATACACATTTATTGGCCAGATAACATCTCCAATGTGTCCTCACTGTGGTAACGGGGAGAAGAAAGCTGAGCATTTACTTCTCTTCTGTACAAAATGGGCAGCAGAACGCCAGCGTTACTTTGGTTACTTTACTGACTTCACAGATGTGTTCCAGGACAGTGACAACCTGGTGGAATTTCTCATCTCTTTGGGGCATAATGCATATGCCCCCATTTAGGCACTGCCTCACACACAATCGGACATTCCATGACAACAACAAAACAATAACAACAACAACTACTACTACTACTACAGACCATTAGGCACAAGTGACACAGGTCATTCTGCAGAAAAGTCAATCGAGGCAAGCAATTGCAGGAGTGCTGACAACACACAGGGTAAAAGCCCAGAAATGAAGACTAACCTTGATAGTTCCAGCATGTGCAAAATGCTCAGCCAGACGTTCCTCAGTGACAGATTCAGGAAGTCCCTGAATGAAGACGGCGTCATCAAGAAAGACGGTTCCACCCTCACCATCATCACCACGATCCATTCCACCTACATCCAACACTGAGACAAATGCAGACAGCAGGGAAAAAAACAAATAAAAAACACTCAGTAAACAGCAACACAGACTTCGAGCATACATCAGCCGCAGAGAAGAATCGCCTAATCACCTAACTAATCAGGTGACAAATTACCAAAAGCCCGACCGCCAACCATTTAACAACTAGAATAGTAAGAAAAAACAGCATCCGAGTGTGATCATACATACTAGTTTCAGCGATCATCTATTGATGCATATCACCCATATCATGTCACCCATATCATACCACCAATTCTTGCATCTACCTGGATACATTTTGTCACACAAAGTAGTCTTCACAAAATCAACAGTAGTCTTAGTTCACGCTTCGGCTGGCCAACATGGACTGGAAAATGAACGAAATAACATGGGAGACTAAACTGTGAACAAAAAAAGATGCAACTACACATGGTTTAGAAAAAAACCTTTGACTCCAGCCTACAGCTTCATGTCTTCAGCCAGCCATTACGACACTGACACACTCATAACTCTATTAATGGAACCGCGTTTTTCATTCAGCACAAAATCTGGAAGGCATGCTATCACGGCAGCTTTGATGCTAAAAGATATTTGCCGACAGAACATCTGCTGGTTCTAGTGAAATTTTCAATCAAAGGTTGACCAGACTTCACCACACATGCTTAGATTGCATGACAGAACGGTAACTTACAAATGACAGACAACAGAACTGAAGGAAAAAATATACTTCAGTCATAACTATGTGTACAGTAAGACAAGAATATCATACCTATAATTTACAAACGTCAAATATTTTGCCACTGAGTAGCACCTACTATTTGATTTTTTTACGAAAACACTTCACGCCAATTAAGCCAGACTTTACACATGCAGAGCCTCCACATCTCTGGAACACGCAGTTTGAAAACACCATGCTTTTTTAAAAGTTACTTTATTTTACAGCTAAATTTCTGTAGCCGAAGTCTGAGTGATGTGATCACAACTGACAACAAACCAACTGAAAACAATGACATCCATAAAAAGTAGATGGCTAGAGCTAACCCAAAGCAACAGGCTCTGCCATTTAGAAAAAATCCATTGAGAATACCAGGCTCAATCTGTCACTATGAATACCTAATCAGTTCATCTTTCTACCGACAAAAGTTTGCTGAAAAATCCATATCAGAGATATGGATAAAACAACATCACAAAAATGGATGGACAGTGTGAAAACATCAAGCTTTCTGCATAAGCTAGCTGTGGCAAAGACATAAAAAGGATGTGGGCAACAGACACGAAAACACGATAAAGCACCATAATGTGACAGCACTGTTACTACTGGTATTACCCGAGAAAATGACTAACAGCCGGTAAAAAGTTAATATAGGTTTTCACGATTGCAGCTGCAAATTCTCAAAATGGCTTAATCACAATGCTCACATCGATCAGATATCAGACTACATGAGTAGATGGTTGCCATAATGCCAACAATAAATGAACCACAGCCTGAAAACTAAAGCATCTCAACAAAATAATGACGTCCTATGCTAAGAGTGACTTACCATAACCTCTGCCTGGTCCGTCTCTACCTCGGCTGAAACAAACGACAAAGAATATGTACACGCTGCCAACATGAAGGGGGCGACGGTGGCTCGCAGGGACCCAAGTGTCCCCAGCATATTGGCAGACATGTACACAGAAGTCGAATATGAAAACCAGATCACCAACGCATCTTCATCAGCTGATCAACAACCCTGACAACGACCAACTCCAAAAAACGACAGAATATCAAATACAACAGCAGCGAAAACATACAATTAATACAATGTATCCATTATAACTGCCAATTTCAATTCTGAACACACGAAACTAAAGTGCGACCAAATTTCCGTTTTGGCTTTGGCACCAAAACTAACAGCAAACTCAGTTTACGTGCTTCCAGTTACAGTCAAAACTGACAAAAATGGTTTTGGTCGACCTCTATACAAAAAACAGATTTACGAAAAAAAGTTTACTTCACAAAATGGAAACTGAGTGTTCCACTTCTGTAAATTATGTAGTGTACAACTGATTCTATGGTTTTATCTTTAGTTGTGCTGTACACAATCATAACTTAACTAAACAAGAAATTTGGGACAGAGTCCAATGGCAGACTGCCCGGTGCTGTAAGTCCAACTGGGGAGAAAATTTAGGGAGTTGAAATTCCGCTCCTGGCAACGTTACGTGGCCCGAATGCAACCGCATTAGCCTACGTGGCACGCACAGTGGTCATCTTGGGTGGGTCGAAATGGTACAACTAAACTTTGCAGTTAGTGGACCAAAGTAAACAAAATATTTTTCGTCGAACGTGGGAGAATTGTAGTTGATAATGCCATTTTCCACTGGTCGATATCTCGATCTGTTCCGCAGACAGTCGCGTTCGAAGTCCAAAGTTGTCCGAAATCATGCACACTGACGACTTTGGGTGGGTCAGAATGAGAAAACTAAACACTGTGGTTAGTGGACCAAAGTTCACCTAATCTTTTCACAGAAGTGGTATGGATTGTGGTTGATAACGCTGTTTTCCGCTGTTTTGTTTTGATTCGTTCCCGAAATAATTAAAGTCTATACGTTGTCCAAAATTGCACCAACTTTGGACGTTTCTGCCCTCTCAAACTTTAGGGGTGCGGTCTCCCCAAAAGCTGTATCCAAATTATCATACCTCCCCCATGGCACATCATGTGGAAAAGGTCCTTGAAGCTACACCCCATACTCCCAAAGTTATTATGGCTAATACGCTGAATTTTAAGCCAATTTTTGAATGTTCATTGTTAACAAGAAATCTGAGCTAATGCTCATGAGATGCGCGACAATGTGTGCCGCAGCCTAAAATCACCAAAAAAAACTAAAACCCCCTATTTTTGGGGTTCAAGGTCATCGATGTTGGTACCCGCAGAATGCTAGTCAGCAGTGCTTGTTATGATAAGCAGCAAGTCTGTGTCTATCTGCAACCGTTCTCATGTTAGATGAGTTAATAGCAGTAATATAACGCTTTCCTGGGGGGTACCATTCTTTGATGTCATCATTCGAGGGAATCTCCTCATCCAGTGGCACAAAATTTGGTCACAACAAACTAGAGACCCTACACTATCATACGGTAAAATCCCAGAGTCTCTATCTCACCTGGGCTTGATTCGATACCGGGTCATGACAAAAAGAAAGACATACAGACGAACAGAAATACAATAGCTAGTAGGGCGCTGTGCTGTCGAGCGTAAAAACTGTTGGGGGATCACACCCCCAGTGGGGTGTGTGCTAGCAAGCCTTTGCCATTCTCTAGCATGTGTGCAATCTTAAGGCGGCAGTACCCCCAAAGGACCAAAATATGGTCTTCCAAAAAAGTCAATTCAGGTGGGTCCAAACTCACATGTCCAGCTTTGTTCACCGGACTTTCTTTACCAAACACGAGAGGAATTGTTGTCTATCATGTGTCTTTCTGACTTTGGATATTTCTATCCGTTCTTGAGATATCTGCAGTCAAAGTCTGAAGTTTCTGAAATTCTGCCACTTTTTGGCCCCCAATTCTTTTTTTTTGGGGGGGGAAGGGCAACCAAATTTCCGGACGTGGATTATAAAATTGAACATAGTCCCGATCATGTGGCAAAGTTTCACGGCAATCAGCTGAGGGAGATCGGAGATCTCGTGTCGGAATAAAACAAATAAATAAACATCAGCAGTAAAACACAAAACCGCAGAGAACTACCGTTCCAGATGGTCTGATAATAAATTTCAGCTAGATTTGGAGATTTAGTCAATACTCTATATACATGGAGTTAGGCCAGCATGAAACCATTTGTAAAAACATCTATAATGAGGCACCGATGCATATAGTAACCAATGCAACACAACACAATGCTCTGGAGCAATAAGCTGGTAGAACTACAATGACGGAACACAAGCTTTGAACAGTTTAAACGACTACAGAAGCCATCTTTGTTTCACTTAGAACGTGGTGCATTGAGACTTTTTGTTTGTGTCAGTTACACTTACATTTACTTACTTACGTACTCACAAACAACTTCCACTAAGACACTGCTGATATTAAGGGCTCAAATTATTGAGTCTTAAGTCAAAAATATTTGAAACCAACACATCATGTGAACAAGTAACAAGACAGTGAAAAATCCATCACTAGCACAGATACATTACCGGTACGTCACACTGTTGTTCACGTTACAGGCATCAAAAAACAGCTTATTGCAGGGATCGCATGGTCTTGTGAACGACATATGTTACAGATCAAACAAAACTACCAATGACGATCAGTGTTAAACTACACATCCAGCAGCCGTAGCTGGTCCTAGCCTAACACCATGACGAGTAATCTGATAGAAAGTAGCAACTGAATTCTGTAGGCTAAGCAATATAACTTGACCTCGAGACAGCTGTTAGTTATCAAAGTACGATCGTAATACCGTACTGATTTGTGTGAATGTGATCTCAAGAAAGTGACTATAAAAGGAGTCTTTCCGCAAGTGGTTGCACTGAAACTCAGATATTGAACAATTCATCGCGGTCCTGTAAAGCTCGATAAAATGAGATTCACTTCTAACATGCTTACAGCAGACTGAACAAGGTATAAATGCTGTGACAAACAGCAATTTCCCCACACTGAATTGACAGCAGACAAACAACTCAAAAATTGCCCGTGCCTCAAAGCACACTTAATAAATGAAGTTGACATTGTATTCTACTTCAGTGCAAGAATACAATGGATCGCAACCGAAAAATAAACATCAGTCTGAAAGGTGCGTCCAATGGATTGCAGACAGACCTCCACAGTGACCAGAATTATTCAACCCCAGCATTTAACCAGTTGATTGCTAGGCCTGGGCTAAACTGTTGATTTTTATCGCAGTCTGGCATGTTTTCCCATTAACATTCCAGACCTGGCCCCTTTTGCTAGAGTGTTCCACTGGACCAATTTAGCCTAGCCACTGAATTATTGGCATAGTCCACTTGACTTTCTAATCCTGGCCACAAAGAAAGACAGCGAGAAACACATGGTAACATATAGAAACTGGCAGACTTTTGTAAAGAGTGTGAAAACGTTGGGAAAGAAAGTTTCCAGCAGGACATTAAAACTGGACGGAGAAGAAAAAAACTAAGAAGCACCACATGAGAACTGTGGATGGCTGATCCCAATCTCATAGCAATCAGCCTGTAGTAGGTCGCTACCACTCTCTATTAGGCACACTGTTACCACTCCAGTGATATTGTCTCAATGTCCTTTGGCCAGTACCAACTTATACTGCTTGTGTGTGCAAACAGAAGCAACTTCTAGCCTGTGAAACCGAAGCCACAGACCTTAAATTCTGCCACCATACTGTGAACTAAACACAAATGCATCTTAGTACAAACAGAGCAGCAATGACGACTCAGAAAAGTCAAATTATGCCTGTAAAATTATCTGCATTACCATTTCTCCTTTCGATATATTTAACAAACCTACTTCAATCATCAGAAGCTCCAAAAATGACTTGGGAACCAATCAATACAAACCATTTTAAATTGCACCCCACCCGAATACATTTGCGCAAGCCATTAATGACAGAGCAAAGGAAACAGCAATCTTTAGAACTCAACAAACTACACTTAAATTTTTGCATTACAACCTTAACAAAAAAAAAACAGCACTTTAGACATGACGCCATTCGATGCTGACCAGAAAGGGAAACCAGTATGGAGCACTCTACAACAGCTCCAACTGTAAATCAGCAATCAGAAGTTATTCAGAACTCTCTGTGCACAGAAAATAGCCTCATTCAGCCCAAGCAAGCCAAATCACAACAATGTAGATTACTGAATATTCCACACAATAAATACAAAACAGTTTACTGTTCAGACAAGAAATCTGAGATAATGCTCATGGGATGCACAAAAGCATCAGTTTAATTTCGTATGCAGGTTGTCTTGGTCTATCTCCAGTATATTTCAGTGAAAATTCACTCTAAGTGTGCGTCACAGCCCAAAATAGTGAAAAATTCACTTAAAACCCATATTTTTGGGGTTCAAGGTCGTTCAAGGTCATTGATGTTGGTACCACTGGAAAGCTCGTCGGCAGTGCTTGTTATGATAAGCAGGAAGTCTGTGTCTATCTGCAACCGTTTTCACACTAGATGAGCCAATAGTGGTAAAATAACAATTTTTAAGGGGTGTACCCATCTTTGATGCCCTCGTTCGAGGGGAATCTCCTCACCCAGCGGCACCAGCATTATCTCATTAGAAACTAGAGACTCTAGGCTATCACACAGTGAAGATTTCATGATCCTCAGTTGCGTCGTTTTGACACAATACAGCAGTGTGACAGACAGACAGATGCCTCTGCCGTAGCAAAGACGCGCTCAGCACTACATGCTGTTGCACGTAAAAATGATGACCTAAAAACCCAAATCTGCCAAAACGTCACAAAACATCGTTACAATCTCCTGCCGCAGTTAGTCACTGAATCTGCAGAGACAAAGAGAGAATGACCTACCTAAATGACGGACTGCTTCGTGGACCTGCGAGCACTGCAAAACAAAGCAACACAACAGCAGATATAATTTCATAATCAGACATACAGTGTTCAACTGTTCATCAAAAACTTTTGCGTAAACTTAAGATGATGTATTGCTATTTTAGTCACTGTACACTGCTGTCATCCGGCCAATGTTCTGCTATGCGGCAGTCATTTGGTGGTCCCGATCCACTTACAGAACTGTAAGCAAACAACTGGAACATCTCCAGAGACTTGCTTGCTTGTATATCTCTGGAGCAGTGAGAACTACTCCTAATTCAGCTCTTGAGGTAATAATTGGCATTACACCACTACCGGTTTATGTCAAGCAGGAAGCCATGGCTGCTTGCAACAGATTAAGATCTGCGGCCCAGTGGGTATCAACTAACTGTGGCTATACAATTATTTGTTCACACCTGTCACACCTCATACCTATTACCCTGATGAGATGCGACAAGATATTAACAAGGTTTAGCTTTGGTAATAACTATACTGTAGAAATTCCTTCTAGAGGGGAATGGGAAAACAACAGAGTCAGACTCGATGATGAGGATGTTGTCTGTTTTACTGATGGCTCACGGAACCGTTCCTTTACCAGGGCCAGTTTCTATAATCAATCTAAAGGGGAGAGTAGCTCCTTACCTTTAGGTACACTATGCTCAGTATTTCAGGCTGAGATATATGCTATTTTACAATGTGCAAAATCTGACGATTTACGTCAAAGGCACGATGACTCAATAGCCATCTGCACTGACAGTAAAGCGGCCTTAAAGGCATTGTATTCACCTAAGGTAACTTCAGCATTGGTATTAGAAACTATGGCAGCCCTACGAGAGTTGGCCATTTATAATAGCGTTCGTTTGCTCTGGGTTCCTGGACATTATGGAATGCCGGGCAACGATAAAGCTGACCAACTTGCAAAGCAAGCATCAGCCTTACCTTACATCGGACCTGAGCCGGCCATTGTGTTACTCATACCACTGTGCGTAATGCAGTAAAACAGTGGGCCGTTTGGGAACAGTGTCAACTGTGGACTTCGGTAATAGGCGCAGACAGGCTAAATCTATGATCAAAGGGGTTGATCTTAGCCTCTCTGCATACGCCTTACGATTACCTAGAAAGGATCTTCGTATCCTTATAGGCTTACCAACAGGTCATGCAGACCTTAATCGACATATGACTCTGATAAGAGTCAGGTCAGATCCAATGTGTCCCCTCTGTCAAGAGGAGGAAGAGACAACACTTCGTCACTCGGGAGATGTAAAGCACTTTCATTTACTAGATTTACCCATCTAGGCCTCTATCATATGGACTTTAACGAGTTATGTAGCATATGATGGCCCTTACTCCTGAAGCTTGCAAAAGCTTTTGGGAGATTCTTATAGCCTTCGGCTTTACGAGGACGCGCAATGGGCCCAACTGGTGGCCTGAGCGCTGGATGCTGCCGCGTGCGGCGTCCACCTCGAAGGTAAGGTAAGGTAAGGTATTGCTATTTTATTCAGACAATCACCAGAGAAATGCAACAATATTCCTGCAGTTTTGGCCCGGGCTCTAGCTGCAATTTGAGTATGTAAATCAAGCTTTAGCGGAATCTTGAAAATAAAACCGAGCATATTCCTGAATTTAAACGAGTTTCTTCTGACACTGTGCAATCCCCATTCCATGGTTCAAACACGCTCAGATTCAAGAAGAATAATGCTTCAGCAAAGAAGTGTATGGAAGTGCTTCGAATGCACCATCTTAATCCAATGTGCACTATTCAGTGGTTATGTTGCTTGCACAATCCAACAATTCCCAGAAGCTCACTTCTGCACAAGATGTGGCTCAGCCTCGAATAACTCTGGAATAACAGCCGACATCTTGGTTCAAAACGTCAACTGTTCAAAGTGCTGTGACCGTAACAAAACACTGAAAGTGTTTTTCTACGACTTTTCAGGAGCATTTACGTCCATTTTCCATGTCTTTCCAGAACTGTTTAATAGAGTGGTTATTGACCAAGATTTCCATATACATTTACTGAATCAAATTACCTTGTGTATGTAAAGCTAACATGTTTAAACTGGCAATTGTTAATACACAGAATATATATAGTCTTGCAAAGTAAGTCTGTGACAATGTACGTAAAGGCTAAAAATATGGTTTATTTTCCCTGACTTTCCAGCACCTAGGCCTAATTCCATGACTTTCCAGGCCTCGAAAATTTAAATTTTTAATTCCATGACTTTCCAGGATCTGCATGCACTGTTGTAAAACTGCACAATACATCAGTGTTAACACATTTTTACGACAACAACAGGTGCAATAATGGCTGTCGGTCTTACCAGCATTCAAGACAACTGAAGGTCCCATCAGAGCTGGGGGTGGTGGACCACGACCAACACCACCAGCAGGTGGCAGGTTGAGTGGACGTCGATCATACGGCACTAGGTCCACAGGACTCGCTGGCCGACCGGCAACAGCCGACCTATAAGACGCTGCTGTCTGTGGCGTCTGTACGGGAGGTGGCATGCTGTATGGTGATGGCTGCGGTGCTGCTGCTGCTGGCACCATGTAGACAGCTGTCTGCTGAGGGGGAGGAAGCTGAGTGATGGCTGGTGGCTGGACCTGTGGCTGTCCATACATCGGTGTCTGGGCTGCAGGGGCTGGCTGTGCATATGCCGTGGCTCCAGCCTGTGCCATGGGTGGTCCATATCCTGGCGGGGCCTGATGAGGCTGTCCGTAGGATGGCACTGCCGGCTGTGTTGGTGGCTGGCCATAAACCAGTGTCTGCTGACCGGCTGGCTGGCCCTGCTGTGGTGGCTGCTGTGGGTAAGCTGCTCCAACCGGCTGTCCCGTGGCTATCACTGGAGGCTGTCCGTAGGTCTGCTGGGCAGATGCAATGC
>Ga0056124_1000937_pt1 | contig 10262 bp, 8 predicted proteins | sample WorMetHEROISLAND_2_FD_70069 | JGI IMG/M metagenome (GOLD analysis project Ga0056124, IMG submission 70069) | Marine gutless worms symbiont microbial communities from Max Planck institute for Marine Microbiology, Germany - Olavius sp. 4 HERON ISLAND | ecosystem: Host-associated > Annelida >... | reverse complement strand
CAGGTTCTGCAAATTGAGCGCCCCCGCGACGGCCTTGCCACCACCATCTCTCTCGCCATCGGCAGCACAGCAACTGATGAGAATAGTGCGCAGTCCTTAGAGTTACGGTTGAGTCGGGGTTACAGTTAGAGTTATAGTTAGGGTTAGAGTCAGAGTTAGAATTAGAGTTAGAATTAGTGATGAGGGGTTAAGCCGACGTCGTCTTGCAACCACCTCGCCATTGAGGAACGACGCGCAGTCTCCGCCGTGTCGTGTTGCGCGACGTTAAAGATTTCGTTTTCAGTAAAGGTTACTATTAATCATAACTTTTTGACGATTAATAAAATTTTAATAATTAAATTTCCAATCAAATTCACGTCACTAAGATAACATTATATAGCAGATACAATGACCAATGTCTGTAAAACGAAAATCGCTTTCTCCAGCGAACGTAAACATTTTAATCTGTCTGCATGACTGGATAAAATAAAACCCTTACTGACTGTATCTCAGTGCATTTGCGACAGCTCAGCTCTGAGCGTAAGTTGCTAAACAAAAATATGCATTTTCTTTGACAATTACCACTGTTAGTTTTAGTCGAAATTAATGACAAATTAATCGCTAATGTTTTTGCAAAGTTAATTATTAAGATATTTTTATCGTTATTTTCCCTAGTTTTAGCTTTGCAGCGCCAGACTGACACAAACTGACGCAGCTTAAACTCTTTGGACCGGCGAAGAGAAAAAAAAACAACTGATAGAAAATAGCCGCTCACAAATACTCGCTCGTCTCGGCAAAGCCACCTAATTACACGACGACAGTCCAATGACGAGCAATACAATTATTAGTCAGCGGCGACGGATTTAGCCGCAGAAAGGATTACGAAGCAAGGTCGTCATAAAGCATTCGTGCAGGAAGCTACGAAACGTGAGGCATACGGTCGACAGTGAGCTGGCGTAGCATCGGCGACTAGACGATGAAATCTGTTCATAGAAAACCAACGCCACCGCAGTGCTAAGCGCGTACTAGCTATCGTAATCCTGTCTGTCTGTCTGTCTGTCCGTCACGACCGGTACTGATTCAAGCCCAGGTGAGATAGAGACTCCAGGTTTTTGCCACACGATGAGCAAATTTCCTGTCGCTGGGTAAGGAGATTCCCTGCAAACGAGAGCATCAAAGAGGGGTACACCCCTAAGAAATCGTTATTTTATCGCCATTAGCTTGTCTAGCATGAGAACGGTAGCAGATAAACACAGACTTGGTGCGTATCATAACATGCATTGCTGACGAGCTTTCCGGGGGTAACAACACTGATGACCTTGAACGATCATGAACCCCAAAATAGGGATTTCTGGTGATTTTTTTCGCGATTTCAGGCTCCGACGTATATTTTAAGAGTGAACTGCGCCTAAATTACTGGAGATAGACCAAGACAACCTGCACATGAAATTTTCAGCATTAAACTTAGATCTCAACAGGGTAAGTTTCGACCTCCTAGGTTCGAGGAGTCCTCCGTACGAGGGCATCAAATTTGGGTACTCCTTTCAAAAACGCGATTTCTGCTAATGTCGACTAATCTAGCACGAGAACGGTTGCAGATAGACACAGACTTGCAGCTTATCATAGCAAGCACTGCTGACGAGCTTTCCGACGGTACCAGCATCGATGACCTTAAACGACCTTGAAATCGAAAAAAAATAGCGGGTTTTAGTGATTTTTTCGCGATTTTAGGCTGCGACGTACATTTAAAGAGTGAATTTTCGCAGAAATTGCTGGATATAGACAGACAACATGCGTACGAAATTAAACTGACGCTGTCGCGCGTCGCATGAGCATTAGCTCACATTTCATCAGCCCAGCCATCTGTCTGTTCGGTCTTCCAAGACCTGCGTTGACAAGTGTCGCTGCTGCTGCTGCTGATGATGACGTTTCGACGTCAGCAGGGCCGTGACGTCACCTCAAAAATGGCGTCATCACGTACTGCAGTGATGGCGCTCTCTACCATCGACGTTGCCGGGACCACCCTACAGCTGAGTCTGAACGTACAGACCGACTGCAGGACTATAGGTCTTGCACGCACGACAATGCATCGAATCGACCGACCGACCGACGGCGAGCTGCCGAGCGAGCTGCCGATTAGCGCACCGTGTACGGTTCGTTTGGCCTCCTAACAAGATGTCGACGATTGATTCAGCGCGCGATAACAAGCAACCAGCACGTCGAGTCGCTGGCGTGTTCCCGCAGGCAGACGTACTGACGCACGCTGACGATGGATGACTGTGTCGCTCGCTGTACCAGCGATCAAATTGAACCATAATGTCATTGGACTGAACCCTGAACGCTGCTGCTGATCGCTGGTGGATGGCTCCTTCGTCCGCTACGTGCGCAGTCTAGCAACCAACGTGTGTATAGCGTGATTTCTCTTTCAGTCTCAGCGGCATCAGCTCCGTCCGGGCCTCGGGTGCTGTGAGATAGGCCCGATCTGTTTCCTGGCCGGATGGCGTAAATGGCGCCTAAACCGGGTTTTTGTTTTGTATTGCTGTAGTTAGATTGTTGTGATTTTTTTGTGGATCAGTATTATCACGTTCACGCTTATGTGTATATAGAAGTTTGTCATTGTAATTTAGGTTTTTGTACACTATTGGTTCGTTTAATTGTTTTGCTGTTGAATTTTGTAGTCAATACCAGCGCAAGTGATTGGGCGACCGTCCCCGAAATGGCCTCTAATGTGTCGAGTGGGACGTAAAACTCTACTCACTCACTCACTCAGCGGACATCATGCGACACGCAGCACAGCATTGCGCAGAATAAACGACCTTATGGGTAATAACATAGGCCCTAGACTAGATACTTAGCGACAGCTACATGTCATAGGCGATTTCAATAGACGTACCCGGGACCCGTATTCTTTGTAACTGCAGACTCTCATCAATAACAGTAATACTGTTTATATACATGCTTATATACATTATATACAAATATAAACAGTATTACTGTTATTGATGAGAGTCTGTAGTTACAAAGAATACGGGTCCCGGGTACGTCTATTGAAATCGCCTATGACTTATGACAGCGGCGTGTCAGTCGACTACTACAACGACTCCAGCGACTGACAGGACGAGAACGAGGACGACGTCGTCTTATTATCCAACGTCGCGTCGTTTTAGTCACGCCACGAGCCACGACTCGTTTCTCAATCATTACACACTGTCGCAATAGTCTAGCAGTGCATGCGGTAGCCTACTCACTGCGGGGTGTGGGGTGGTTCAGTGATGGAATCCGGTGCCAATGACGATTACTTGACTCTCACGACAGCTACTACAATACACCCCTTTTAGGCAGTGAAAAAGATTTTACTGCAGTACCCAGGTTAACTCAGCCTTCTAGCCTTTGCGGGACTGTAAGATAGGAATCAGTTTCCCGGCTTGTGAAGAAGAGGTCCAGTTACCAATGACAAACAGGGCGCAAATCACGCATTTCTTTGTAGGCTTGTGGCCAAATTACTTTCTATTGCTGTAATTGCCGAAACCTACGTCCGACGAACCGATGATTTATTACACACCGAGAACAAAATTAGGCTGCCGCACGCAGCACACGTCTTTGTGCGAGTATTATGAGTTACGACCGAAGCACGACCGGACCCCACTGTCGTTTGGCGCCTTTTTACAGTTAACTCTGCGAATGTCTGGCACAGTGGCGTAACTACGTCTGAAGCGCCCTGGGACAAATGTTTTTAGGCGCCCCCACTCCACTGTTAATCTAAACTGAACCAATATCTAAATGAATATAGACAAGAATATACACAAGGTTCCTGTCATTTTGCTTGTTCTTTAACTTCTTTCTCTCTTTAGAAATTCGGCTGAATTCTGCAGTGCAAAGCAAGCAGTGGCGTAACTAGAGACTCGGGGCCCCTAGGCAATCCCCTCCCTTCCCTTAGAAGTAGGCCCCCTGAAAATCCAGCTAGGGGGTTTGGGGGAGCGCTGTAAGCTCCCCCAGCGGGGTCTGGGGCGGAGCCCAAGCCGAAATCGAATTTGGTGCATTTTAGCCTTAAAAGATGACATCTGGTGGCAACAATTATAAAGATTTTCCTTAGAATCGAATCCAAATTTCGTGCATGTAGGCGTATCATTCTGGTTTACTAATTTTACATCAGTAAAATTTAAATTTAAACCGACGTTTATCGGTGTTTGCTGCTGAAATGCTGCAACGAAACATCCTATGGTGTGAATAGTTATGCCTACATTTTACTGTAATAATTTTTTGCTTGGCACTCGGGGGCCCCTTACACTCGGGGCCCCCTGGACTTTGCCTACCCTGCCTACCCCATTGTTACGCCACTGAAAGCAAGCAATCCGTCGACCAAAAGCGCCCCCTGCCGCTTGGCGCCTTGAGGCAATTGCCTCACTTCGCCTCTCGTAGTTACGCCACTGGTCTGGCAGATAGACCTCATATTGCCAGGAACTATAGTTTCTAGGCTACATTTCTGCTGCCGATATTACGGGTCTATCTTCATTCAAAATACACATGCACTTCGATACAGAGTGCGTAATGGCCGTTCAAGGTCATAGAAGGTCGTTGAGTTTTGCAGCAATCGAAAACGCGTATTCGACTTCGTACTATAGATAATGATTAATAGTTCTATCTCGCACCGTCTCCGAGACAGAGCAGACAAAGTGCAAAACAAAATGCTTACGACATAAGCACTGGCTGCGTGAACGCCCCATCGACAATGACGTCAGTCCTCTACCGAGGACACGAACCTCTGTCAGTCCGCTGCGTGTCCCACATACGCAGGCTTCTAACTCCACAACGAAATATCGTATACAAAGTTAAAAGTTAGCAAAATACTCAGTATGTCAGGAGTAGCTAGTTCTGATATTTTGGGGCAAAAAGTAAAAAAGGTCCTGATCACGAAAACTCATAAAGTGTGCCCTTCAATTCAGGGCAATATCGAGATAACTGGCAAATGGTCAGTGACTAAAATGATCGTAAAACTTTGTGCAAATATCTTCAAAGTAAGCAACGCTGCATAGTTACAGTTACGGGCTTTCAATTCAATGACGAACGGATGTATCGATCGTACGAGCATACACGTGCATGTCACGAGGTGAGATTCGACCGTGATGAGTGACGCAGTCAGCAGATCGGCGCCGATTGCGTGGCGTCGACCGGAAAGTCATCAAGCGAAGTGGCGGCGGGTGCGAATGCGACAGATAGACAGAGCTGCAGATATATGCCCAGTTAACAGAGACTGCAGCCAGCTAGCCAAGGTCGGCGTGATATACTCGGCGTCCAGTTCCATCGTCCGTCCGACCGAACCAGATTACAGAGACGGTCGTCGGGGAGTCTCTATCGGCGATCGACTCGAGTAGCCACGGAACTGACCAGTGCGCCGCTGACCAACTGGGCACTGACCATCACGCCAACAGTAGTCAGAAAGCCCGTCCGATAAATAACGTTCCGATCGCCGTTAGCGACTAGCTGCCAATTCTACCTCTGCTTTGGCTTGGCCGAGTCGTTGGACTGGACGCCAGTCAGTGCGGCTCGGCCGGCCGCGAGATTTGTTCGACCATCGCAAACGACATCGACCTTTTACGGCGTTGAAGCCAGCACTGGTTGGTTGGCGCTAACGGGCCACGACATTCGCTGGCAGTGAAGCGAATAACGCGCGCTTTCTCAGATCGATACGAACTACGTCCACTGCCCACTGCTATTTATCTTTCGTAACAAGGACGTTCACTTTTAGTCTACCGCAAGCGCAGTAAACGCTACACCAACTGCGCCCCTTTGTGTGTTTGTTCTTCTCACTTACACCGGAATTGCATATAAAATATAATGTCAATGTACAAGTGTGACAGACAGATGGGCAGACAGACAGAGAGACTCGGAGACTGACGCAAAAAAGCTTCCGTACAGTGCCTGCCGCGGGTAGTAAACAAAACTACGCATCATCACACAATAAAATGAATCTTAACTTGAAATAAACCAACACAACTCTTATATATATTTTCAGCTATAAATTTATTCCAGAAAAAAAATTATAGGCGATCGATCATTAAGAAAACAATGTTTGATTTCGTTGAAGGCAAATAGCCATGGAATGGTGATATAAAGAATAATAACAGAAATAATGAGTACATTAATCTTGATCTTACTATATGTCAGTATATAACAGACGATAACAGTATTGCTAATGATTGTATTAATTAGTTGTTCGTTTACATCAACTCAGCCTGGCCATCCCTAGTGGGTAAGCGCAATGAGTACCAGAGAAAACTAAGGCGTAAACCGGCACACCGCGCGATGCACTAGCCCGTATCCGTGGTCTGGCAGTGGGATAAGAAAACGGAGATCAGCGCCGCCGCATGGGTTTTGTGGCTCGGGAAAGACTTTAGGTTTTGCGTTAATTAACGAGCGCAGTAAAGTGCACGTGTATACTGACCCATAACATAGAGAACGATGAGCCACTCGAGGGCAGTCGGCGGCGGTCCTCGCTGCTGTTGGCGGACTTGGTAGTCTTCTCCGGAGCTGCCGACGTTCGTCGAGGCGAGGATCAGCAGGAACAGGAAGACTCCAAACGACGCGCTGTGATACATGAACTTCATGAACGGCGTGCGGACAAGACGCCCGACACGACTGCGTGGCATCAGCAGGTAGACGGCGGCCATGACAGGCAGCAGACCGATCAGCGAGCAGATGATGACGACCTTAGCGACGAAGTTGTAGCGACGCCAGCCCGGGATGCCTGCGTACCAGATGCTAGCCAGCAGCTGCTGACAGTGCGGATGTGCCACGAACTACAGCAACACACACGCCAACCACACGCACGCAATCAACAGTTGAATCCGCTTCAAAAACTTTTTTAAATTGTATGCAAATATCGAAAACTTCAAAACGAGGCTCAAGTCAAAGTTGAAGTCAGCCTTTCATCCCTTCGGGGCAGGTAAATCGAGTACCGGTTTGCCTGACTGGGGTTAAGACGGGGCGCGTTCACCTGTGTCAGGTGACAGGTGACACTGTCTGATCTCATATGGCAGGTGACGCTCCGTAGCTTTGTGATGGGTTTTCTATGAACCGAAGAGCTATAAACAGCTATTTCAAGCAGTACCAGTTTTTGGTCGTAAACAGGAATACATATACAATATCACGAAATTCGGAAAGTTAACAAACATGTAAAAATATAAACAACGGAAGTATTGGGTGGATTGCATTTCTTTTCTTCTTTCCACAAAAAAGCACAAAAAATCTAAACCTCTGCTACCTGTTTCTGTTCGTACTTGAGTGCCAGTTTGAATCGGTCAAGAGTAATCTTGTCGGCGTTGTCGTCGTCATCGTCGTCAGTGTCGTCGTAGTCGGGCGGCGAGTCGACGTCGTCTTCTATCTCTTCGAACTCTCGCTCGTCCACTGGTTCGTCGACGCCGCCCTCGTACGAGTCCTCTTCCTCGTCGTCATTATCCGCCAGCGCCGAGTACTTGGACTTGTTGAGCACTGCGATGACCTCCTCACTGCTGCGGCATTGTTCCAGCAGGTCGCACGAGTACTTCTTACACTGCTCGCTCAACTCCGCGTACAGATCCTGACACCCAGCCACCCGCCGCAGTCAACACAGGCCCCAATACAAGACTTGACACTGTGTTCAACACCCACTCATCTTAATTTCTATATCTCCTTGGAAAATGTTTGGATTTATACAAAATTTTCAGGGAATACTTAAGATGAATTATGTATTCCATCGACGTAAAAGTTGTATTTTCATAGCTACTGCTGTAAATAATGGATTCTACCGTTGAAGATAGGCTTGGCTTGTTTCTGCCAGTTAATAACGACTGCGCTTTAATTTTTTTTTAGATACGTCAACTGCAGGTTATCTTGATGACTGTGTTGATTAAACTCAAAGATATGGCAATCCCTCGAGCATTTTGTTGTTCTGAACTGCGTTTCTGTGGTTTATTTATCTTCTTGGCTAAGTGCGAGATACTTAACTTAGTTGATTTCAGCAGGAAAACGCGCACTGCGTGGACGACCACTCCCCGCTGTCGGTCGATGCTGTCGGTCGTGTCAGTTTTCTAAATTAAAGTTTTCACTCCATCAGCATTCCATTGTCTGCCCGGAAACATCTTGCACGACTGTGTAGCTGCATATTTGTTGCTGACTCGCAAACATTTGATCACATGTCAATCTTCAACGATAAAACATATAAAACATGACGTCTGAATTGTGTCAGAAGTTGCAATAATAATTTAACTTCTACGTCGATGAAAATTACATCGACATAGCGGATTATAAAATACTTTATTTATCGTAAACACTCCTGAAATTTTTTGTGTAAATCTAAACATTTTCCAGAAAGATATAGAAAAAAATACGTAAGTAGGTGTTTTATTCTGAACACAGTGTTCTACACGTCACGTCACAGTTGGAAGTTGGTAGAAGCTCATTGTAGGAGTGATCTGTTCGAGTTTTGAATCGATGTAATGACTTACCACAGAAAGCAGTCAAAGTCACTAGACTAAGTGTTACCTCCTTCAGACGTAACCGTGAGAAGATAAGACAAAATTAGATAGATTTCTTCATAGATATCTAGTCCGCGAAATCCTACGGCTGCCTGATCAGAAACGGTTTTATCAGGAAGATTTATCTATGATCCGGTAGTGCATAATCTATTCTTACGTTATTCACAAATTCTCCACAGCAGTCAGTTTATTTGCGTCATCTGCAGTAAAAACTCGCATCATATTAATATACACTGTAATTTAATTATACGTTGGTTGCAACGTATACACCGTTTACGAAACGTTGATACATCACTTCTCGAAACTTCATGATTTCGTAACAAACAGAACAGTATGAACGTTGTGGCTGGTTTCCTTCAGGAGGTATTTCTTGAGTCACTCTGTATAATAACTACACTGAGCGTGAGCGACGATACCTTGAACTCGTTTTCGCGCATGGCGAGGTGGTCGAGCTCCCAGGACAGACGGAAGGCGGTCAGCACGGGGTCAGCGCTGGTCAGTGAGATCCATGCAGGGCTGGACAACGCTCGGTAGGTGTGGATGCGCAGCAGCGAGTGACGCAAGGAGTCCTCGGAGTTCTCACGTCGGCAGCGCGCGCAGCAGCAGGTCAGCGCGTGCGGGCGGACGATACGCGCTCCTCTCGACAGCAGCAGCTGCAGTATCTCGAACTGATTGCAGTGTGCCGCTAGCATCACCGGCGACACGTCGGGCGAGTAGTCACCGCTCTCCTCGTGCGACTCGGCGCGCTTCTGAGCCGCCCAATCCACGCCAAGCATCTCACGACTGATGCTTGGATGATCAATGAGCAACTCGACGATGCGATAAACTCCTTCGCGGATGGCGTAGAGCAGCGCGTCACCGATATGAACTCCTTCCTGTCGCAGCAGCAGCTCCACGATCTCCGTGTTCTCATTGTCTACAGCGATCTGCAACACCACGCTCTATAACTGCAGGCGCAGTTCATATAACTGAACGATTATGAAACGCAATATAACATTTTTGCGTTGACCCAAAGGTACGTAAATAATTAGGTTTGTTCGTAAGACCCAACGTTAACAACAAAATAAGCCATCTATTAGCCATTTTTGACGACTTCGATTATCATTCTGATTTTTTTTCATCGTGCGCCTTCTTAACAGCAGGATTTTAATCACAACAGTAACTAATGGTTATTATTAGAAATGCGTGCGTATTTTACTACATTCTATGCAATGCCAGAAGCACTGCAATATCCAGTCAGCCATTATCCATCAATACTGCAACCGCTGTTGTGAGTTTAATCTCTACAAGCTGGTGACATAAAGCGAGCTATACCATAGGCAACTTAGCGTAGCTTACGCCGCCAGTTAAAGTAATAAATGCTGTAGTAAGTTCTGTATAATCATTAGCGTTATGACCATTTCTACCTCTCATATCTTCTTATTGCAGTATTTCAACGAGGCAAGTGCACACGGCAGTTATTTATTTATTTATTTGTTTAGCACTGACAGTGACAAGGACACACATATACAGTGTAAGCTGATAAAAACAACACAATGTCAGTCAAGGATAGAAAGGCTCCGTGAGGAGCACTGACAACTACCCTAATTAACACAATATAACAAACAGTTTGACAAATCGGTACGTTTGACAGAAGCTTTAAATCTAGCAAAAGAAGAAAAGTCAATATCGACAGGGAGTCTATTCCACGGACCAACAACACGTCTGGCAAAAAATGATAACGTACATTATGGGTAGACTGTTCAGCAAATAGTTTGTAACAATGACCAC
>Ga0056124_1000935_pt1 | contig 10268 bp, 5 predicted proteins | sample WorMetHEROISLAND_2_FD_70069 | JGI IMG/M metagenome (GOLD analysis project Ga0056124, IMG submission 70069) | Marine gutless worms symbiont microbial communities from Max Planck institute for Marine Microbiology, Germany - Olavius sp. 4 HERON ISLAND | ecosystem: Host-associated > Annelida >... | reverse complement strand
CCTACTGAGTTAAAGCTAATTACTTCCATTAATTCATTCAAAAGTAAATTAAAACTTACATTATCAAATTCCCATAATTAATTACCAGTAATATTAGACTATTCCAGTATTCTCTATGCTTTTTGCAACAGTTGCTTTGTGCACTTGTTAGTCTTCATTTTGTTTGCACTTTTTGTCTGTGTTTACGCGCGACAGCAGGAACTGCTATAGCGCGTCTTAGCCATCGCTTTCATGGCATATCCTTTTGCCACATTAACTGTGATTTATCTGGCATAAACCATACAAGTTTTAATAAAATTTTCCATACTGTTTACGAGATACAAACGTTTAAATAACGGCATTCCTACGCTAATGTTTTCAATATAATCGTTATACTTGTAATGCACATCGACCTGCAGTTAGGCCTACAGTTTGTGCTCAAGACGGCCACCATTTCACGAACACGCCATTCCTTGGTGGCTCTGTCAATGACTCCCTGCGGCAAACGACGGAACTCTGCAATGAGACCGTCTTTCAAGTGTTCCATGTTGTGAATCCTGCTATGGTAGACGTGTTGCTGCAGCACAGCCCAAATGGAGGCAACGGATCCACTGTTTCCCAAGCTCTATGGGGTGGGTGGGACATTAAGGAACTCAGATCCAGAAATGTGCATGGGTCCAAGTCTGGGCTGTGCATGTGCAAGCTACTATTGTTACAGCACTGTTGTCTTGCAACTTACTTGAAGTATTTTCGCAGAAGGCTAGCAGCAAAACACTTGCTATGAAAGGCAGCCGCACCGAGTTCGCCATTCTACAACACAGTACCGGACAGCTTTCGCCACTGCTACAAGCCGAAACATTGCAATCATCTAAACTACCTTACCTTTTAAAAAGTATTGCGCTATACGTCAAGAAAATGTTCACGTAGATAAAGAAAGAAAAAAAGTATCACGAAAAGTGAACGGCGAAAAGTGGAAGACCAACAACACAACCTTGCAATGAGTTATTTTACTATTCTATACAGTACAGTTTACTAGCCTATATATTTACGTGCGTCAAACGATAACGTCTATAGGCATATACTGCTTAACGTGTCATTGCAGTCGCTGTATACATGGTATACAGCAACAGCTCGTTCGTCAAGCTGCATCCACACGCCGCGTTTTACACATTGCTGAATTTATCCACAAGAATGTAAAAATTGAAAAAAGTTGTGTGTGAAATGACCCTTTATCTTTGCGTCGCGTTTCGCTTTATATTCTGTTGAACCTGACGAAACGCTCGTTGGTTCATCAAAGCAATAGGCTACTACGCCAGCCGCCAAGTCGAGTTCTGAAGACTAAACATCTCCAGAGTTGAGACTCGGCGGAAAGCTGTCCACGAACGTACACGAAACACTGCTGGTAATGTTGTGCTACTGCAGCTGTGCGATGTGTTGAACTGACGTTATTTCACGACCTACTCTCGCCACACTATCTGCAGTGTTACAACCGCCCACGGTCTCACTCCTGTCAAGCGTGGCGGTTGAAACGTATCACGTCAGATTCAGCGACGTTTTCTCGTTGACATTGTGCACAATACAAATTTACTTTCTTACTTACTTAATTAATTAACATGCATGCACGTCTCACGCAGAATACACCGTCGATCACAGTCATGAACTATGCACGTTTTCATCACGGTCTGGAGTCTGTTATGGCTCGTTGCACTCGCATAATAGACTCTAGACCGTGATGAAACGTACATGTGTAAACAGGTCGTTAATACACTATCAGCAGCAGCAGCAGCAGCAGCAGTAGCAGCGGTGTCAGGATGCACGCAGGCTACTCATAGCCGGACACTGCACAGCGTCTGATTCAACTTATCCGGCATCAAAGCCATACATCCGTCTCATATATACACACCCAATCAACAAGTTGCAATCAGTATAACATTTATAAATATAAGACCATAAATAAAATGAATATTATTATGCGGCAGTTTTAATAATCCGCATTACGGGTCTGTCTGAACGTCCGTTTGTCTGTCCGTCTATCCGTCTGCATTATACGAGCTCCTAACTCGAGAAAGAAAACCCGTCGAAAACCAAAATTGGCGTGAAGGTTCCCCAGGGCGGGAGTAACCGATGCAGCAATTTTCACTTTGAAAGGTCAAAGGTCAGGGTTACTGGATCTCGAAAAACTCCAGAAAATGAAGCATATCTCGCGTGTTTATATATTATAGGCTACCGGGAGCTCGTGGCGCGAGCGCGCAGCGGCCTGGTTCACGGCACACCAGGCGCAGCACTTAAAACACTGGGCAATGTAGATTTTCAGTTCAAGTTGGAAATAACTAAGTGAAGACGGACTGCCTCATATTATGTCAGCAGTGGGCCGACATCTTCGATAAGGAGCTGGTATTAATTAGGTCATCACGGAATGACGTAGATGGATCAGGCGATGATATATCTCTGCGGCAAGTAGTAGGGCTACTTTATCTCGTCTGGCCTTTCACGGATTGCTTGGCGTCACACTATTGGCCGGAATGGCGGCCTAAATTACCTTGTGCTTTGTGGGCTACACTTTGTCTCAATGTCGTGTGTCCCAGTCCCGCATTGCATCGTCATTGCGCAGATCGGATAGTGATGCTAAGCCAGTAATCAGCTCATTAGACGCTAAAAACGAGTGATGTAACTCTTCATTAACAATGACAAAATCTCGTTGTTATAGTGAGGTTAGCAACAAAGTGATAGCTCCGCAATTCATGCAGAAGTCCGAGGCTCAGGTGCCGATGTCAGCATTATTCAGTTCTTCAACTTCGTCTACAACAACAAAGATTATACATCATAAGTACATAACCTTCACGAATAGCATTGAAATGTTCCTGCATCGCCACGTCCAACGAACGTCACTCAATTTGACGTAATGTAGCCAGTATTAAACAAGAAATCTGAGCTAATGCTCATGGGACGCGCGACAGCATCAGTTTAATTTCGTACGCAGATTGTCTTGCTCTATCCCCAGTATATTTCAGCGAAAATTCACTCTACGTGTGCGTCGCAGCCTAAAATAGCGAAAAATTCCCTTAAAACCTATATTTTGGGGGTTCAAGGTCGTTCAAGGTCATCGATGTTGGTACCCCCGGAAAGCTCGTCAGCAGTGCTTGTTATGATACGCAGCAAGTCTGTGTCTATGTGCAACCGTTCTCGTGCTAGATTAGTCGACTGTAGCAGAAATCGCACGTTTTCAAGGGGGGGGGGCAAATTTGATGCGCTCGTACGGAGGACTTCTTGAACCTAGGGGGTCGAAACTTGCACTGTTAAAATCTACGTTTAATGCTGAAAATTTCATTTGCAGGTTGTCTTGGTCTATCTTGAATGATTTCGACGCAGTTCACTCTTGAAATGTGTGTGGCAGCCACAAATCGCGAAAAAAATCACTAAAACCCCCTATATTCGGGTTCAAGGTCGTTCAAGGTCATCGATGCTGGTACCCCCGGAAAGCCCGTCAGCAGTGCTTGTTATGGTGTGCAGCAAGTCTGTGTCTGTATGCAACCGTTCTCTTGCTAGATTGGACGACAGTCGCAGAAACCGCACGTTTTGAAGGGGGTACCCAAATTTGATGCATTCGTACGGAGGACTCCTTGAACCTAGGGGGTCAAACCTTACACCGTTAAAAATTAAAATCTACGTTTAATGTCGAACATTTCATACGCAGGTTGCCCCGGTCTATCTTGAATGGTTTCGGCGCAATTCACTCTTGAAATGTGTATTGCAGCCTAAAATCGCTAAAAATTCACTAAACCCCCTATTTTGGGGGTTCAGGGTCGTTCAAGGTCATCGATGTTGGTGCCACTGGAAAGCCCGTCAGCAGTGCTTCTTACGATGAGCAGCAAGTATCTGTCTATCTGCAACCGTTTTCACGCTAGGTGAGCCAATAGTGGTAAAATAACGATTTCTAAGGGGGGTACCCCTCTTTGATGCCCTCGTTCGAGTGTAATCTCCTCACCCAGTGGCACCAAATTACCTCGCAAGAAACTAGAGACCCTAGGCTATCATGTGGTGAAGACCCGGAGTCTCTATCTCACCTGGGCTTGGTTCGGTACCGGGTCGTGACACCCCAGACGGACAGACAGACGGACAGAATTCCCATAGCTAATACGCGCTCTCAGCAGTACCTGCCGGTACAGCTGTCGCGCGTAACAATGGGCTAAACTGTATTTGAAGGGCTAACCATTTGGGAGGGGGGGGCTTGAACCATCGAGGTCATGCCCGGTTACGTTCTTCTTGTCGAGAATGTCGGTTCAGTGACGTCGGAGAAAAATAAACGTGGGAAGAAATACATTACAATCTTATAGACAGGACCAAGCCAGCAATGATCCGAAGCAAGCTGACACTGCTTTCTACAAATTTCACAATTACTGCATGATCTAAGACGAAACCATGGACCGTCCCCAAATTCTTTATGAGGTAACACTGTGGTCTATTCGTAGCCTTTAGGCCTGCATTAACGGACTTCCGATCTACAAGGTAGTCCATGACATTCTGACATTCGTAACTTCACCAAATAATAACCGATTTTCAAAATTCTTTCAGAGTAAGTGAAATCAGTGGTAAACTGGAAAACACTAATTGTTAAAGTAAGTAAGTAAGTAAGTAAATAAATTTATAAAGCGCACAATATTGTCTGCGAGAAACTCGCGTATCCTAAATGCATCGTGACTATTGAAAGTTGCGCTGTAACTCACGTATTCTAAGGCTGACTTTTTCGCAAGCCAGTGTAGCGACGCTTTTGTGTATGATCGGGTTTACAGCAGCGTATATTGGTGATTGGATTTTGAAAATAGGTTAGTATTTTGTTGCAGTTATGACAAAATTTATGGGGTTACTTTTTACTTGGCCAGTCTGTATATTGTGCATGTCTCACGCTGCAGCTGTCCTAACTATTGCGCTTCATAGCGATCTTGGTCAAAATACATGCGTGACAGCTGGTCTAGTTAGCCAACACTGTTACAGCCGAATGACTGATAGGCGTATGCTGTACTGTGCTGGCGCGCAGCATACCAGGATCGAGGCGTTGGAATGGCTGAGCAAGTGTCGCCATCTGTCCAGTCCAGATTGCACCACATACTGTCCGTCACATCGCTCGTCCGTCCGTCCGTCCGTCAGCTACTGTGTTTTCACAGTCATCACGTCAGCGCCGGCGCAATTAACGTACAGCTTTACGAGCTAGACATGTCGCCGTGCATGCTTCAATCGCGTTGGCCTATAGTCGGAGAAAGATAGATACGTCTGCTAGCGCTGTTTTATTTTTAACCATTCGCCATGAATAACAACGACTGCCTAGTATCAGAAAACTAACTCTATACGTAAGTTCGTGTTTGTTACTCTGTACGTGTTTGATATACTAGTGTTAATTACTATTATAGTTACTATGGCGTGCCCCATGAGGGACATAATAGGACATTATATACCGAATGATCATAGAAGTAAGCTACAGATTTAATAACTTTAGGCTATATATTTATCAAATATTGGCCACATTTTAGCGCGATGTGCACGTATGTGGCACAGTATCGCAAGTCGTCCGTCCGTCCGTCCGTCCAACTTGGACCCAAATTTTAGGCTAAGTGAATTGGGACAGATATGAAAAACTAGCTGTTTTAGCAGAAACCGGAAATATCTCTAAAAGCAAAACGGAAATTTTCAATGCTTTCGGTTGCTGTAACTTGCATATCTTTAAAGATAAGGCCGAAAATGTCTCACACGGTAATATACAGATTCTCACTGGTTGACCTTGAGTGACCTTGAATATCTATTTTACGTTATCTTTCGTAGCGAAGAGACTTTGTCCTAGAAGAAGTCTTAATTGAAGAGTGGAATCATGTTTGGAGGATTTTGCCCGTTCTCATCTTAGAAATCATTGCAGATTAAGTTAATATTATTATGGCAGTGTCAGTCTACCTAGTGCAGGTTACAGTTACGGTTAAAATAGTGGCCGGAATACATCGAAATATATTAATTGACGCTCTGTGTTGTCTGCCGTAACAGCGCTTGTTATGATAATGATATGATATGATATGATATGATATGATAAATGATTTGCAGTGGAAAACTAACAGGGAAGCTGCCAGTTTAATCTAGCATATATTAAACTAAAAGAACTGGAACTGTTTTAAACGGAACTTAGATGACATAAATGGAAATGGAAAGTACTGTTGAGTAAAGCACATCCAGAAACAGAAAATAATGGAAGAGATAGAAGCCGGAGATCAGAGAACAAAAAATAAGAAGGAAATAACGATAACTGAAACTAGAAAAAAACTGAAACAAAAAAAACCCGCAAGCAAGAAAAATCGTTATCAGTCCAGATATCGGTGAAATCCGACCGTTGTATTTGTTTGTAGCGCGATGGCAAGTCTCAGAGGTTTGCGACTTGGACGAAGCCGCAAGGACGATCAAGAAGCCAATCAACACCCACAGGAGTCCGGCATGTACGTCAGCTTCACCGTCTGATAGCTACTCTACAGTACAGCGAGATGATGTTCGAACTTTGAACGAACACGTCCACGTCCTATATTGTAAACGTTTCCCGGCGACTGAAAATGCAGGACTGGAATTTGACTGACTGGAAGCCGAATGACGTTTGCATGGTCAAATATTAGTGATGCTGCCCGAACTAGTCTTTACTGCAGTCATAGTGTAACTGAAGTCTGCCATTGAAGAGTTTAACTAAATGTGCTAGATGTTGACGTATGGGGCCAGTCAGCGTGATGCGACTCTTTAGTACTTGCATCTCGTGAGCAGAAAAGATCGGAGGGATGCAAGTGTAGAAATATAAAATGCAGTTATACGTAGAGCTATAGACATTTGACCACTCACCGCTCCAGCAATCAGTCAGGTTTACAGAGCCAGAAACGGATTTAAAACACACTCAGCTTGCGCTCGTATACTTTTTTCATAGTTACGGATGCAGTCGCGCGTGATAAAGCAAACGACGGTGTAGTCTGTGCGCTCTGAGCGTGGATTAAGTATGTTAAACCACTGTCTTGAGTGAGATAAGTTCTTACTGCGTACTCACTTACCCACTCCAACAGTGGTTTAACATAACTTGACATTTACCGCAAGTGAGCCATGCACTGGACCTCTAGTGCATCCGAACGTTATCATATGAGTGATCAGATGTTATATCTGTGACTGATTACACTATAGACAATGTTCCTTATTTGCTTTGCAACAACTACAGAATGAACAACCAATAGACGTGACAAAGAGTGCAGTATCGGGTTATTACTAATGTATATTAATTTGATTTGACCCATCTGATATATCATCGGTAAGTTGCAGCAAAAATATTGTAATGCTTTAACGCTCTTACGCCAGCAACAGTTAAAATGTGCCTAAAACAATGATTACTGGTAGTAGCGTGTTTCGTCAGCGAGTAGTGGTTGTGATCTGATTGTAGACAAATGAATACTGAGGCATGGGACGTGTTCATGACGGTGTCGCGTGACAGTGGAATAGTCGCTGCACAGTGCTTCGAGGGACCGGTTCGCATTGTCAAGTGCGCCGTCTATCTGCTCTTCTTTGTCATCGTCATTATCTGTACGTTTGCTAACAAGGTCAGCTTGCTGATGATGACAACCGGAGCCGGCGATCGTAAAAAGGTAACTGCCAAGTCAGCTGACACAGTATAGCTATATAATGTTGAAAGTTCTAGCGATTGCTGCGATATTCATTTGCAACACGGTTCAACGGGTGTGCAGCAATAAGCGGTAGACTAAGCATTCTATCTGCAGTCTTTCTGATGCTTGAATACACAGATTTTGAATGATTTTCACAATTATTCCACAACGCGTCTCTACCTGAAATTTGCAATAATATATTCGTCACAGATCTTTCCTCACTTTGAACTTGTCGACACACTACCTCGTGAAATTTAAATTTATGAGAATTAACTGTTCGCTACCACCACTGGCACCCTTTTAACGTACGGTGTAGATCAACAATAACAGGTTGGTGAAGTATGCAGGGGCGTTGTTCTTGAGGCGAATGTGGTCTCGAGGCCAAATTTTAAGGTCTCATTCTTGTTCTCGGTCTCGTGATGCTGTTCTCTTTCTTATGCATCTTGATCTCGTGGCCTCAAGTGTATGAGTGATCAGAGCATACTGTCTGACATTCTGTGGAGACTGTTGAATGAAATGATGATGTTGTTGATAGCTGACTGATGCCGAATAACAGCAGTATAGGCCTACGCGTTTGGTTAACTGAAAGTACAACTTGGTTTCAAAATGAAAATCAGTTTGTGCCGACTGCCATGTCGACTATTAAATGTTAAATCTTACTCTGTTTCATTGTTCTCGTTCTCGTTCTTGCCATATTCCAGTCTCATTAACATCTTTGATAGTATGGTGCCAGCTTAGCACTAAGCATTGTGTTGTCGGATTGTAGTCCAAGTTCGAGCGAGATCTCATCATTGTGATGCTGGCGTTTGGCATCTGTGTGCCGAACCTATTCACATTCTTCGAGAGTCTCATCAAGTCCATCTTTGGAAACAAAGCCTGGCCAACGTTCGGCTCTATTTTCATAGTAAGTATAATTATATTACTCAGTACTGAAATGCTTTTTCCCTATTTTCGATAAGTAAACTTGTTTATCGCCTGATAACAATTAGGGCAAATTATTAGCGATGCGGTAACAGTGCAGCTGTGGTCGGTTGTAACTAAACGACTTCACGTTGACGTCGTATTTACGCAGTAACCTGGTTGCCTTTACTATCAGTTTCAGGGAAATTTTGTGCAGTATTATGTTCGCTATATCGCTGCAAATTTTATTTCAGAAGTAGTATATATTGGGCCTAGCAAAGTTATGCGAACGGAAGTGAGGAGATCAATTGTGGCTCGATAATTCACCGTCTTGTGATTCCGTGCCGCCGATTGCACAGAAAGCCGTCTATAAGAAAAATCACACTGGAAACTAAAGAATTATTTATTGCCATCAAGCTCTAATCGACTGTTTCTGTACAGTCGGTCGAGATGAGCTCGTCATGACATGCTGTTGTTTGTATGTCGGCAGGTGTTATTAATCGAGGCGGCGCACACGTTCGGCCTGTGTCTGTTCGTCTACAAAGTCTTACCCGCCTATGACATCATTCGTGCTCTACTGCTGACATGTTCAACGAGCATTGTACCCGCAGCGCTCAAGCTGCTGCTGACGAAGGGCGGCCGCACCGCGCTGTCCGTCATCGTCGACATCTGCGCGCTGCTCATGCAATGTTCCGTCTTCTTCCTAGTCACTATGTTTACACCGACACACGCCTTCAAACTTCCAGACTCCGTGCACCTGCTGGAGCTGTGTGCTTCCGTTGTGCTCATCTCGCTGCGCTACTGGGAGAACTTCATTGACCGCGACATCGGCACGATAGCTGTGCAGAGATTCAAGCAGACGCTGCGTCTCGGCCGATGTAAACTGTACATATTCGCCAGTATGTGGAAGATTGCGTTAACATTGGCGTTTGCCTATCTGCTTATTCCACAGGTAAGAGTCACATCATTATGGTCTCTCGTTGAAGACTGTGTAGGCCTATAAACAGCAGTTTTTGTCTTAACGTGAAGCGCGAAATATTTTACATTTCATTCACTGAACCTATGCGACCCTACTTTGCCGGCTAGTCATAGGTCAACTTACTAAATGTTTGCTAATTTGCACTTTGTGTGACAGCGATTCTGTGACTTTGTTGTGACGAACGGATGGACAGAGATGATGCAAAGTCAAAGTGCAATGCGTAACGCGACCCATTACGGTAGTTAAGCCTTGCAAAACATTCACAAAACTATGACAACAGCATACATCATTACTGCTATGGACAGCTGTTAGTGAAATTTTGTGAGTTTCTATCTGTCCCATTGCTATAGCATAACATGCGACAGATTATACAAGAAATCTGAGCTAATGCTCATGGGACGCGCGACAGCATCAGTTTAATTTCGTACGCAGGTTGCCTTGGTCTATCTCCAGTGTATTTCAGCGGAAATTCACTCAAAGTGTGCGTGCCCCGGAAAGCTCGTCAGCAATGCTTGTTATATGATACGCAGCAAGTCTGTGTCTATCTGCGACCGTTCTCACGCTAGATTAGTCGACAGTAGCAGAAATCGCACGTTTTCAAGGGGGTACCCAAATTTGATGCACTCGTTCGGAGGACTCATTGAACCTAGGGGGTCGAAACTTGCACTGTTAAAATCTACATCTAATGCTGAAAATTTCATTTGCAGGGTGTCTTGGTCTATATCCAGTGATTTCGACGCAGTTAACTC
>Ga0056124_1000933_pt1 | contig 10275 bp, 4 predicted proteins | sample WorMetHEROISLAND_2_FD_70069 | JGI IMG/M metagenome (GOLD analysis project Ga0056124, IMG submission 70069) | Marine gutless worms symbiont microbial communities from Max Planck institute for Marine Microbiology, Germany - Olavius sp. 4 HERON ISLAND | ecosystem: Host-associated > Annelida >... | reverse complement strand
CAATCAAGTTGAGTAAAGCTAAATAAGAATCACTAAAATATTATCTTATACCTGGGCTGATGATAATGGTGATGATGGTGCGATTCGTCATCACTACAACGCATATGGCATATTGATTTTATTTCATACTTTATTTGCCAAACACAGTCTTCAGGGCTTTAGCTCCGGTATATTATCTTCTGCTTTTTCATTCCCTAACATGGGCGGATACAGCGGGTAAATATGGTGGCATCACATTCTACATTTCGAGAACATCACTTTTCTGAGCACAAATTACCAAAATGCAATGATATGCGCAAAACAATTCAATTTTTTGAAGACAAACTCCCTGCACCTCTATTAAATGACAGATCCATTTAAACGACATATGTTCATCCCCACCAAATATTTCTGGATCCGTCACTGTTCCAAAATTTGTCCTTTTATGCGAGTTTTCTTATCAACTTCTGGCAATGAATAGTTTCGTATAAGAACATTATTAATCCGTGTTATAGACACACTAGAGTCAAATAAACGAAGGGATTGGAAGCGGTTGTTATTTGGGTCAGGGCTATCAACATTATAGAAAGATCAAGAGTTATGAATCTGCTCTGTTTATGTACTCTGATAATGCGTTCGCGCATGTGCGATAAAGTTAACTGAAGTAAAATAAAATAAAACAGAGCAAAACGTGGCACTACGAACTTGCAGAAAAGTTGACAAATTTTATCACAAGGTTTCGCATGTACTGCGATAAAACAAAATAAGTTGTTTCACGGCTTTTGGAACAGTGGCGGATCCAGAAATAACATCTGTCAACTACAGTACGATCAATAAATGAAAAAACAATGTGGTGGTAAACAACAATAGTTCATACCTTGAGCTGCTATCACTATCACAGTCCCTCGATCTGTCGACAGAAAAACAAATCACAAAATTGTGTTCAACTAACTTATTTATAATGTACATTATTTTACTAACGACAACTTAATATATAATCAACTAACGGACTATTAACATGATAGCTTTACCAATAAACGAAATGTTAAATAAAACAAAATAAGCATTAAGCATTATTAGTTATCAGTATGTTGTAATAATAATTTTTTTTTCTGATAATAGAATTAGTTTCCTGACAGTTTCCGTACAGTTGATGTTGACAGTCTCTTGTCATTTAATCAATTTGTCAACAAAAGAGACCATGTTCACAAGCTGTTTAAGACAAGATGCACCAAGGCTGCTCGTCAGAACTTAAATCCACGTAGAGTGTAGTTAATGTGTGGAACTCTTTGCCTGACACAGTTTGTTTCAACTCAATTGGCTAGTTTCAGTCCCTTAAAGATGCTATTTGTCCCAATGTATCTGCGGTGTTACTAACTCATATCAATTGCCTTGTCTGTCTGTCTGTGTATTCTTAATGCCAAGCAACTGTTAGTGCTTATGAGGTGCCTTGTAGTCCAGCTGTGATGTTACTCTGTGTTGTAGGGTATTCTGTGCATTAAATAAATAAACTTTTTTCTGACGTAGGCTTATCAATATTCCTGTGTGGTTTTTGGCAGGCGCTATGGCGAATATTTGATAAAATCATTAAGTTTACCCACAAAATTACATCGTGAATCAAAAAGTACTCCACCGAGCTTGGGCTTTTATCATAGCTTTAACGAATGTTGTCTATTTTGAAAATTTTTCATTAACACGCTGTCCGGGAAATTTACAAGAAAACAATCAATAAATAACCACTAATTACGATAAAAAATGGCGGCGCATTTTTGGATCACGTTTAGTATTCTGATTATATTTATTAATCTCACCTCTTTTTGCGTTTGGTGATCTTCTTCACAAGCACCCAATCATCTCCTCCGCCCCTGATCAACATACAAACAACAGTCGTAACTTTTATGTCATTTATACAGGGTGGCCAAGTCAATGCACTTTTCTTAAATAATGATGTTTTTTGTTAATTTTTTTTCTATGAGGTTATGAATGTACCTAATGTTAACTGTAACAATAATAATTACTTAGTGTGAGCATATAAAATGTCTAACTTTAAAAAAACGTCGGAAACTCTAAATACTGTTTGTGGTATTTGACATTTTCAGACAAGAGTGCTTGCCCGATTATGAGTTTATCCCGGATAACAATGTGGCCAACTAAAGCCTGCAGGAATCTGAGGTAAACGTCATGTATAGTAAAACACGTCATAACAAACAAGTTTTGTCAACAGCACTCGATACTAAGAAAAATTGTTGTTTCCTTGCATGTTTCATGCGATTAATTGACACGACAAGTATCCTGCACATACTAAACTTGTCTAACTCAAACTTGTTTGTTGTCAAAGATACAATTTGTTTATACACATGGTGGTACATAAAACGTGCCACTAAACTTTTGTCCACATCTTTGCCAAATGTTGACCAATTTTCAAAATTCTTTCACTGGCACATTCTACGGACAATTGGCGATAAAACTGTTTTATTAAAGATTTTACTACACCCAAAACGCGTCGCTGCATTACCTTGTAAAATATAAATTTTCAGAAATTTGCACCAACCGGAGCAGAACAACGGCAAACTAAGCGCACATAAACTAAAGAACATGTGATTATGGTAGATACGTTGCTACTAAGCCAGCAAGACCAGCCACAAATTTATCGTTCAGTGCACCAAGGGGGGGCACAAGCTGGTGTCATTCGAATCACTGTTTCATGGCGATCTTGCTTTGAAGTGTTTTGAGAGACGCCTGTAAAAGAACTGACTGAAGCACACTGTTAGTCAAGACTTAGCTGTTCAAACTGTTGCTGATTGGTGTTATTTTCGTTTGGTTTAGTGATGAAATGCTGTTCACATTTACTACACTGATAATTTTTAAGTCTGGTGCAGCGAAGAATAAAACGGGGCAAAAACGCTTTTTTCGTGCAAGAATGACATTCAGTCAGTCACTAGCAGTGGCAGAGGGCGTATTAAAATTAGACTACTATAGTCTGATATTTGTCGATCCTGGAGTTCACATTGATGAAACCTAACATAGTGAATACACGAGGCGATCGTCGCGGCGATCGTAGTGGCGATCGTACTGGCGATCGAAGTGGCGATCGAACTGGCGATCGTAGTGGCGACCGTCTCCTCGTGTATTCACTAACAGGCGATCGTCGCGCGCGACGATCGCCGCGACGATCGCCTCGTGTAAACACGCCATAACTTGTTTCTCTTATCACAGTTACTGCCCGTCACATGCAAGGTCTCTCTAGTTCATATCTCACCAAGACACACAACGCTAGTTTACAACATTCGTGTTTCACAAAGTAGTGTTGCGACGCGTTTTAAGGTGTGGTGGGAATTTTAATAAGTTTTATAGCAAGTTGTCCGCAGAGTGTGTCAGTAAAAGAATGATTAAAATCCATCAATACATGGCGAAGATATGGACAAAAGTTTGGTGGCACATTTTTATGGACCACGGTGTACATAATTACGAAGGCAGAAAAAGTGAGTAACAAACAACAGAGAAATATTTACCAGCTGCGTCTTCGAGGAGGCCTGCAAAGCCATAACACAACACATCGGTTAATTATAAGACAATATGAAACAAAATAATCATTGTAATTCCGACTACGTCTATCTGTTTAACAGCATTGGTAACTTAGCGACACTAAATAGAGTATGTAAAATGTCCACGTAGGCCTATAGTATGCCTATTATTTCTATACTTTATAACATTCACTATCGATCAATCAATCAGTCGTTTATTGCGCAAAAAAGCAAAATATATAAATTACACACAAAATCACGTAGACAACACCAGAAGTTAATACATCGTGCTGATTTCTGGTACTCACAGTGGTTGTGGTTCTCTGTCACGAATTATTTCACGGATAACGACAGGCTGCCTGCAACAACAGTCAACCTTAACTTCACCAAGTGTATAGTATTATACTATACAGAGCATCAACCGGACCGTCAAAAGCCGCACCACAAGGCCTAAAAATTCATGTGCTTGCAGTTGCAGTCTGGCAAAAAAGTAGAGATGAGGAAATAACTTTTGTTTCATTTTTTTTGAATTTTTATTTCACAACATTCCGGGTAATATAACAACAGCTCATAGAGAAACAGTAACACACTGAATAGTACCTGTGAGAATTATAGTAAAAATACTGCAGCATAACAGACTAGATGCAAACGGTTTTGTTTCAGTAAAACTTTGAAAGCAAACAAGAAAAACTGCACCAATATTTCTGAGGGGTTCAATAGCAATTTTTTGAACGGACGTTTTTTTACGGACGGACGGCAACTGGAAGCACAAGCATTTGTTACGCCCAAGGTTGCAGTAAATTGTCACACAATTCAACGACCATCTCTACGGAAGAAGCGGCGAACTACCAAGATCGCTGATATACTAGCCAAGTCAACTTAACGACATTGTTTGTTTTTGAACTATATAGCAAGACACCCGACTGCTATAGTTTAATTGGGCTCAACCCTCGCCACTGTCGGTTTAGCCTATAGGCCTACGGGTAACATCGTTGGGTGCGTCAACGAATAAATGATTTTACGTCGAGCCGGGTTAGTACTGAGATGGGTGACCGTTCGCGGGTATGCCGTCTTGTTATATAAGGCTTGTTCATAGCGACCGACTCGCTATGAACACTCTGCCGATTCAACTCAACTCAACTCAACTGGGAAAACTCAGTTTTGTCAGTTTTCCATATGCCAGTTAGCGTTGCAGTGCAGTCGATCGAAGGCAAATATTTACTTACTTATTCCACGCACTGTGTTGAGTTGAGTTGAGTATGCCGCTATGAACAGGGCTATATACAGTGAAGCCACCTATAGGCAACTCAACGTAGATAGGCGTAATAGGTAATGAGTGCTGGCTGGCATTGATTACGGCGAGTGCCGGGGAAGAAACAAACACAAAGTAGTGCCCGGGTAAGCTCCCACCGCAACAGACCTTCGGAAATAATTTTTTTTCTGACGTAGGCTTATCAATATTCCTGTGTGGTTTTTGGCAACAAAAATGCGGAAATCTTCTTCTCGCTGGCTTTAAAAACATCGTAAAGCGAATCGTGACCTCGCTGTTCACGGAGCAATTCTTTATCTTCTACTTCATCTACATATGCGATAAATCTACGCCTTTATTTTCATGGCACTGAATGGCCTATTTTGTGCTGATGTGCCGTTAAGAAACTACGGCACTCACCTTTATTTCAAGGATGAGCTAGGAATAATCACTTAGTATGTACAGTACGTTATACCACGTTGAGATTTTGCAGGCCAAAACCATGTCGCGCATTCGCAGCTGAATATATAATTTGACTGTCAAATGACTTCACTAAGAGACGAGAGGTAAACTTACTGTGGTGGAGGTGGCTGGACTCTGGGCAGCACAACCGGTGGTCTACAGATCACACACAGCAACAATCATCAGCGTCGATCTTCGTCTTAATTAGCCTAAACGTTAAAACTCTACAGACCAGAATCTGTGAGCAGATCGATTTGACAATCAGAGAGATCAACAGCTGAATAACTATAGACAGACAAAAACAAATGTATGGAAATAAGCTATGTTTAAGTGTACGCCCGAGCATTCGTTTATTGCGTTCAAAAAGTAGCAAAAAGAAGAATTAAGAAAGTATTATAATCTCAAAGCTAATCATTCACATCAGCTGCTTAACCAGACAGTCAGATAGCTTGACAGTCCGTTTGCACATCAAAATTTTTAGTCGTTTGCACACGGGGGTCAAAAGTGACCCAAATTAAAGCCTTATTTTCTCCGACAATTTGAGAGCTAAGCAAAAACCTAAAAGCACGCGCTTGTAGTACGAAGTATCAGCAATTACGTGCGTTTAAGTTTTCATTTTATACCCCTTCGTAAATGTTTTTTCATTCATAGTTCATTGACCCATTATAAAGTCCAAATTCGTACGTTAGCCGCTGCTGCTGGTCTGCTAATGAGATACAGCTGACACAGTCATTAGACGCCGACTGTTTATTCCTGTGCAAACGGACTGTTAAACGAAAACTATACTCAGTGACACCTACAGAAGACACAGAATCTCTCTAACAACGATAGTGCAAAACAGTATTACCATAACTTTAATATGATTCTGTACTACACTGTCATCGCTGCTGTAATCTTATGAAATAATGGGCCTTATTGTATCGTCACAATAAAACTAGATGATACTTGGATAGCCAAGCATCGGTGTGAATGCCTCCACCCTCCACAATAAGTCACTCAATTATTTGACTCAAACATGATCCAGAATTTTGACCTTTAAGCCCTGAAATTGGAAGAATTCATGCCTGTCAAACAATGTTCAGAGTTTGGTGAAGTTGTGTCCAGTAATAGTTAAGATTTCGCAGGACGCACGCACTCACGAACAGCCCGAAAACACGAATCCTCATGCCACAATACGTTGGCGGAGGCATCATATTAACATTCTATGAGACAACCAGATATATGCTCACCGTGGAGGTGGTGGCGGCGGCATTGGAACCGGCATGGGCGGCACGACCACTGGTGCAGGAGGCTGTGGATAAAACGGCTCTGGAACCACGGGCCTACAAACAGCATGAGTATATAATGAGTTACATAAATTCGTCAAATTACTACATTTCATTAGTTTGTTGTCGACGTTTTGGCAACCGCTGCTGCCTTCGTCTGAACGACTGTCAGCCAATGTGCATGTGTACAAAAGTACGTGTTCATGTAAGTGTACACAGCAGTTAGAAACAAGAAGCTCAGCTACCGCTTAGAGAACAGGGCGTCAGCTTCGTGCTTTCGTGCTTTCGTGCTACTCACGGGAATTTAACTTTTTTGAGTTCATGTGTTACGTGCGGGATTTTTAGCAAACCTAAATGGCAACGGATGCATGCGTGACTACAAGAACAGCATCCACAGCAGTTTGACGTGTCCTTTCTAACGAACCCCCGCGATTATCCGCATGAAGCGTAGACCGACGCAAACTAAATTTCATACTAAATATTGCTTTCGTAAGCTTCTTACGATAATGTTAGCCTAATTTTTAAAGGTTCGAAAGATATGGCGACTAAGGGCATTGAAAATTGGCAGCTTTCGACCACCCACTGTCAATTGACGGCTCCTCGCACGAGAACCCCCATACGAGAATACTAGCAAATATCCGCATAGTCCTTATATCGCCAGAAGCTAGAGTTCCTGGCGAACATTTTTGGGAGTATTTTCATTCGTTTTCACACAGTTGTCTCCGAAAGGTTCAAAAGACGCATGCTTTGTGTGATATAGAGTGCGGTACGGCCGTTCAAGGTCATCCAAGGTCGTTGATATCGGTGGCAATCGACAGCGCTTTTATGAGATTTACTATTAGTAACCGTGGCCCTATCTCGCACCGTTTCCGAGATACGACGACCTATTGGTTGAAAATCGCCAACTTTCCCTACTCCCTTCTCATTTAACGCCCTCGATCGAGGTGACCCGTTTCAAGTTTCTGGATAAGTACCGACAAGGTTTTGATAAAATTCGCTGACGACTCGTGCCTGAAAACCCGCAAGTAGATGTTACTGACGAATTTGTACATGCATGCGGGTAGCATGCTAGTAGCATGCGATTGCCCAAAACTGCCCAAGTAGTTTTAGGCAGTTTTGGGCAGTCGCATGCGTGTTTTGGTTGTACATGTAGGCAGCCCCTTAGTCATTAGAAGACCAGAGCAAAGTCAACACTGACGGCGTTTCGACGACGCCGGTTTCCTCGTCGAAGGCGTCGTTGGCGATGAGTCGCTTGCGGATGTTGTTATCGTCTTTGATCTTCAAGTTGCAGAAGATGATGACGAAGACGATGAGCGCGATGACGCAGATGACGAGGCCGACGATGATGCCGATGATAGCACCGAGTGCAGCCGTCGCCGCATCCACTGTCACACAGCACAATGTCAGCACAGGCTAAACAACGGTACTGTCTGCTAGTGTCTGCAGTGGGATAAGTGAATGTTAAACGAACTTATACACTCCACCAGACAGTGGTTTAACGGTCACTTATTTCACGCTGACCGACAGTCGGTCGTTTGGCCTACACTGTGGTTCGGCTGGTCACGCATGACTGCACCCGTGGGTTGTCCACACGTTATCTCACTGGTCACAGTATGGTAGACATAGGCAGTACAAGTGCCAGCGTGGAATAAGGAATGTTCAACATGTTCGGATGAACAGGGCAAAAAGGGTTCCCACAGGCCAGAAAATGTCGGACAGCAGCGCAACATTCAGAAAGCCGTAGGCTATCTCAAATCACGTAATAGCAGTAAAACTGCGTGCAGCTGTAGGTTGTAACTCTGAATTCATGGTAAGTTGTTGTACATTAATGTCAGAGAATTTGTGCGAGTGTCTCACATTTTTACCGAACAGGGCCTAATCAGGTTTAAATCGGGCCCTGGCAGCACGACGTAATCACGCAATTAGTCGGGACACAAATTCGTTTTGGACAACAATGAATGAAATCGCGAAATTTAGTATTTTGGACGAAAAAATACGAGATTCGCAATTTTGGACGAAATTTGTACGAAAGTTAAAAAATTGAGCAAAAGTGATTATGTTGGACGGACGAAAAACGACATTTTTCGACAAGATATTTTTTTTGTATCCCTAAACATGCTGGTTGCACAATACGAAATTAGTGCAGACATTAAATGCGCTTCAGTGAAACAATTCTACCGTAATATACAGAAATGCTGCACTAATTTTTACAGACTTGGAAATCAGTACATATTTATCCGTTTGCAAGTTAAATACATTTTAATAGCTGGACGAAATTTTGATAAAAATTAAAATTTTGGACGAAATTTTGGACGAAATTCGTGATTTTGGATAGACGAAAATGACACTTTGAACGACATACTTGTTGTATCCCTAGCAATCAGTCTCAAGTGCTTAAGTCCCTAAGTGCAGCAATTGTTTGGCAGTTCAACCTCAGTCTCTTGGCCGATCTCTTCAGTTACACGTGCAACTCAGAACCAACCACCACGTCTGCCAGTAGGTTATTTATCCCAAATAGCTCATCCATCCCATAAGCTGCGTGGCGGGTGAGCAAAAGAAGTTTATGCACACTGCACTGACTACAATGCTTAGTTTCCATTCAGTGATTCAATGCAACGTACGCAACGCCAGAATAGACATCGCGTCTATCACACACAAAGTAGATTGCTTGCACTCTACAGTGTGTCTTCAGACGCGTGCATGAACTGTTAAATCGCGCCTTCTTAAGTTTTCTTACTTTTAGTTAACTTAGCTTTTAGCCACTTAGCTATCTCGAAATATAACGCATTTAGTGCTTTGTCTTTCATTGTAATACCCGTCTTTAATCATTAAGCACAACAGAACAAAATTTAATGTTACCCAGTATTACCTCATTTGACACTTCCACCACGTAGCACGATATACAGGCACACAACACATTCTAATGAAATCATGACACATACTGATCCCAGAGAAATACTTGCAACCAATCAACGTGGTCAGGACGTTTATTCTTTGTATTCGGCGTAGACATGCACTACTTACCCATCTTGACCGGTGCAGAAGACAACGACAAATTGCGCTATCGGCTTTCTATGCCATCAGTCTGATACAATGTTTAGAACAAAACTGTCAGCATCCGTTCAGAGTTCAGTCACTGAAGCAGATGTTCAGACTCGTACAGACACCGATGACGACTGAAGAAGATTGTCAGAGTCTATGCTAGAATTCGTGCGACGCCCGTGCTCGTCGCTGTTGTTGTCGTACGTCAGGGCGTATACATGTACAACCCAGGCTATACACAGACACCGTGCTGAGACATCTGAATAACAATATATTGTCATCGGTCACGAGCCGCTGATCTTCGCACGCCACCCTTCACGCAGCGTTAGGAACTGCATGGGGACTCGTGACGACAAACGTCACAGGAACTGCCTTTGATGTCGGCAGCGGCAACTTGCAGTGGCAACTGCCCCCCCCCCAGATTTCCAGCTGTCGGAAAATTGTCGAAAAATCTTCTAGTAGGAAAAATGTCGTCCAAAAATTCAAAATTTGGGGCTAGAAGCCCCCATTTTGGGGAAATTTAAAAGCAAAATTAAAATTTTCAGCACCCATAATCTCCTCTTTCGGAAATTTGCAGATGTCTGTCGGAAAATTGCAACTTCCTGCCCCGCCTATTTTTTTTAACCCACGACGCCGCTGGGCACTGGTATAGATAAACTGATCGGCGAAATAATACACCGTCGAAATATTCCCTACACAGACTAATTTACAAATGCTATGTTTCGACACCAACAACTGTCACACGTTTTAATGT
>Ga0056124_1000932_pt1 | contig 10277 bp, 5 predicted proteins | sample WorMetHEROISLAND_2_FD_70069 | JGI IMG/M metagenome (GOLD analysis project Ga0056124, IMG submission 70069) | Marine gutless worms symbiont microbial communities from Max Planck institute for Marine Microbiology, Germany - Olavius sp. 4 HERON ISLAND | ecosystem: Host-associated > Annelida >... | reverse complement strand
TGAGCATTTGTCCGTATTTCAAATAGTGTTGTGAGCATTTGTCCGGTGATCAATTATCTTGTGAGCATTTGTCCTGTGAGCATTTGTCTTGTGAGCATAAGTCCGTGAATCCCGTTACACTCACTTGTTGCCAATCACTCGCAGTTATGCGTATGCCGATCGTCTGTAGACACGAGAACAATAATTCTGTAAGTTTATCTAATGCAGAAAATAATGCACTGTCGCAGACGTGTTGCAGACGTGTTGTGTTGCAGTAGCCATAAAACATCGACGTCAGGCAGTATAATGACTGCAAATTAGCTCAATGAAGAAACTTCATAGTACAAGAAATCTGCGACGCGCGACTCCATCAGTTTAATTTCATACGCAGGTTGTCTTGGCCTGTCTCCAGTAATATCAGCGAAAATTCAATCTTTAGATGTGTGTCGCAGCGTAAAATGCGAAAAAAATCACTAAAACACCTTATTTTTGGATTCCAAGGTTGTTCAAGGTCATCGATGTTGGTACGCCCGAAAAGGTCGTCAGCAGTGCTTGTTATGATGTGCAGCAAGTCTGTGTCTATCTGCAACCGTTCTCACGCTAGGCGAGCTAATAGCAGCAAAATAACGATTTTAGGGGTACCCCTTTTGATGCCCTCGTTCGAGGACAATTTCTTCACCCAGCGGCATAAAATTTGCTCACACGAAACTAGAGACCATACGCTATCTGATGGTGAAAACCCGGTGTCTCTATCTCACCTGGGCTTGATTCGGCACCTGGTCGTGACGACGTGACACCAGAACAGACGGACGGACAGACAGACAGACGGACAGACATTATTACGATAGCTAATACGCGTTAAGCACTACGTGCTGCTGTCGCGCGTGAAAGCGAGTTCAGTCTGGTCTACTATACTACAACGGTTAATTAGACCGTGGTTACACGTGAAATAAAATATATGCGCAACATCTCTACATCACATGCAACCATGGCTTCACTGATATATGAAACGCATCAATAATTGATAATTACCATCTGATGCGAGTCGCTTGGATTGCGCACGACGTTCTCGACGCGCTGATTCGCTGTAAGCAAATTAATACACTGTATGCGGCATACCGATCTAGTCACCTGCTTTTAAAAGTTTAACAAAAGTTTTACAAGCCTTAAATAATATTCCGACTAAACCAGCATTATTACCCTTTAACCTTTAAAGTAAAGTAAAGTAAAAGTAAAGTTAGGTTATATTATAGTGCGCTGTAAAGCTTAGCTTAATCTAGCGCACTTAACCACCATAACCACACCATAACCACTTAACGGTCACATATTATAGAGGACACTGTCAAACCCTCTTGCCTGTCCGAGAAATTAATCTCAAAGCGTGAACGCCAGTAACCCTGAGACAATTTATTTTGCCGGGTCTGGGGATTGAACCCAGGCCCGGCTGATAACCGTTTCAGGCTCAGCGCGCATTGTGCCAATGAGCCACAGAGACAGAGCAATTTTCAGCCAATTTTGCCAATTTTCAGCTCGAAAGACCAAAGTTAAGGTTAAATTTAGGTTTAGGATTGGGGTACGTTAGGGTTGCACAGTGCAGTGTAGCTGGCGACTAGCGAGTAACAGCCTTTTTAAACGTTCGGTCGCACGCCGTCGCTACAAATGTCCGTATCTCAACTGAACCTCTTACATGAACGTATGCTGCGGACATACATGATAAGTGTGGCGCTTAGTGACTTTTTTGATTATTCGCGCTGTCTATAAGCACTCTTACTCACTCACTCACTCATGGTGTGCGTTATAAACTATCATCGAAAAAACAGCCATAATAACATATCTATTACGCGGCCGTCGTGTAGGCTGCATTACAGTTCTTGCCCGTCCGTCCGCCCGCCCGTCTGTCCGTCTCTTTGTATGTCCGTCTGTTTTGTCGCGTACGCGTGCTCCTAACTCGAAATCAAAAAGGCGTAAAAATCAGAATTGGTGTGAACGTTCCCCAGAGTGGAAGTATAAGCGGTGTGCCAATTTTCAGCTCGAAAGATCAAAGCTAAGGTTAGGTTTAGGTTTAGGATTGGGGTACGTTAGGGTTGCACAGTGCAGTGTAGCTGGCGAGTAGGCCTACGCATAGCTAGGCGGACGGCAGCGTATTATGTCGGCACTGGGCCGACATCTTCGCTTTCTGTCGTAATATTCTAGCTAAACCAGGAATCATTACTATCAATACTACTATCAAGACACAAAGAGACCGGTTGACGGAAGTGGTAGATACAGTTAGAGTTACTTACTGACAGACTGAATGACGTCAGCAAGCAGAACTCCGTCCGAGAGGTCATTCTGAAGGTCATTGACGAGCCGATCGCAGTGACCGACTTTCACCAAGTAATGGTTCGCCCAGTCGCAGTATATCTGATATATGACAAAACACACAAACAGCTAGTTGAGATAGTTGAGACAAGCCGGTAGTCGACGTGGCTCGCGACGCGCAATGCTGCGTACATACGCGTGACTCGAGCTGTCGCGGACAGACACACAGATGGATGGACAGACACTGTGCGACAATAAGGGCTATAGCTCAGCATGCGCGTCGCGAGCCAATACTGCTCTAGAACACAGGCGGCCGTGCGACGACCGCCGGAATACACGCAGCGGACCCTGCGCACGTTCCCCCCCCCCACAGACACACGTAGACAATTCAATCACTGATGAAGTCGAGTCCTAGCTCTCTTAGTCCGAGTCCGAGTCACAAAAAATAAAGGCTCGAGACCGACTTGAGTACTACATGACTGCCATGTCCATATGGACACAGCAAACACAGAGCACAAAAAGTGCAATAATTTCGACAAACAAATAAAAAAAACTGACAGATTTTTACGCGGGACAGCTGTACCGGAGGTACTGCTGAGAGCGCGTATTAGCTATGGGAATTCTGACCGTCTGTCCGTCCATCTGTCTGTCACGACCCGGTACGGATTCAAGACCAGGTGAGATAGAGACTCCGGGTCTTCACCATATGATAGCCTAGAGTGTCTGGTTTCTTATGAGGTAATTTGGTGCCACTTGAACCCCCAAAATATGGGTTTTAAGTGATTTTTTGGCTATGTTAGGCTGCGACGCACACTTAGAGTGAATTTTCGCTGAAATATACTGGAGATAGACAAAGATAACCTGCGTTGCGAAATTAAACTGATACTGTCGCGCGTCTCATGAGAATTAGCTCCGATTTCTTGTTTTACTTACTTCCAAGTTATTATGAGTACGAGTCCAGTGGGTTGGAGTCCGAGTCATGCGAGTCCGAGTCCGAGTGACGAAACTGTGAAAGCGTTCATTTGTACTGCAAAGTTTATTTGATGATGCGTATTAAATAATTGTAGGCTAATGTACTGCACAAGAACATTAATCATGCATTTTTTTCGTTTTCTTTGTTATGCTTTTCATTGTATTAACGTGCAATTTTTGCAACTTGTTGTGTTGTAATTTTATGTTTATTGCCAATGGCGTTTGACCGTTGAGAAATAAAAGGATTACTTACTTACTTAGTTACAAGCCTCACCATCTAGTGATACGTATAGAAGAATAATAGAACAGTCAGTGCAATGGGCGCGTGTCCGATGCAATGAACGAGTGATTTGCAGTCGTCATCTAATCTGCCAAGCTATCTCCTAGCAGTCGCCTCGACTCGGCCTCCCTGCCAGCCAAGCTGCCTAGCACAGTGCCATAGGCTTGCTTTACAGGCGCCGGTCATTAACGTGATCGCTTGACTGGCCACGTCAGCCACTCACTCACTCACTCGGTAGCGCCGCCGCCATGTGATTAATTGGCTCGACTAAAAACGCTGACACGGCGTACGTCCTGTGCACCTAGCATGTCCAGATTCATCATCGTCATCATCATCATCATCAGCAGCAGCAGCAGCGGGCAGATTAGCATGTAGGCCGCCTACTTGCATTACACGGCGTTAATTATTTCGTCACGGCAAACACGTCAAGGGCTCAAGGCTGACGTTTCTCTAGAATGGGAACTTGTGCCGTAACCTTTGACAGATTTCAGTTACTTTAATAACTATACTAGCTGTATCTTGGTGTAGCTAGACCTGCACTGTTCTCAGACTACTCACCACTTTTCACATCGTTTCTTGTCCATAGTTATATCTTCATTATATATTTTCTAATTTTCAAAGTTTTTATGACTAACGATGACGTACATGAAAACTGGTTTATTATAAAATCGTACACGCAGAACACATAAAAAGAAACGCATAAAAGATACACATAAAAAGCACACTTTAGAAGAAGGGGGTTTTGTTGTTGCGTTTGCCAACTGCTTGGTACATTAAGAAAAGCTTCCCAACTGCCCCTCTTCCGACATATTGAAAATTATCAAGACCTCTTCTGCTGTCATACATGACATACACTCTCCGTTCTGCCGTTGCCCCACGAAGCCATCAATAGCAGCGCATCCCGCATTTGCCCAGTAAAATGCATCACTGCAGGCGGTGCATACATGTACGATAAATCTAAAACTGATTAAAGCACTATCGTTTGAAGCTTAAAATTTTGTTTCAGTTTTGTTCTAGATTCATCGTACATGTAGACTACGTATAAGGCGACCTTAGCCACTAAACTACGCCCCTCCTTGCTGTACGAACTGCTGTACAAAATTACAACCAGTGTACTATAGTTATCATTATGATGCCGTAGAGTGATGCGATTATTGTTGGCTACTTCATGGGGAATGAAGACGAATATTAGTACAATCTGTCAGTATGTCATAGATAAGTAAGAAACCTCGAAAGGCATTAGTTTAGCAGTTAGTCACAATGCGGTGGGATCTCATCATACGAACAAAAATGTCGCTAGCATGGCTGTATGGTTCGGGTGTGAAACGGTTAGCGGCGGCGCTGCGTCGACTGTGCATGCGAGTGACATGCTGCGATGTCGCAGAGCTGATTACATCTGTGAGTGAAATGAATCGCAAATCCGTCTTGTAAGGCGACCGCGACAATCTGTACTGTACTGACCGACAGTCCGTCTCAGCCCTGCAGTCATAAGTACGACACGAACTGAGCACGTACGACTCAGCTACAGCGGTTTGCTTCGAAGATTTTATATACGATTTTTGTGTTATTTTTCGCATTAATTTTTTCCTAATTCTCACAGTAGACTCGTACGGTGGTCTCGAGTCGTAATCTTGTCGTACTCTGGCTTGATGTACCGATATTCTTTCTGGCAAAGAAGTACACCGTGAGTCAAAAAGTATATACCACTGATCTTTTGTCATAACGTCACTTAATAGTGACAGATTTTCGGATTTTTTCACTGATAGGCCTACGCTCTCCGGAAAGTTTGCAATAAACACCATTGAACACATCACGCATAAAACTCGTCGCTACATCACAACAAGCCATTGTAAAAAAACAAATCGTGTGCAGAGTGATTCAAAAAATACCCCAACACGGAATTCAAGATATCTGTGTACTGCAGGAATATTTTTGCACCAAATGTTTCTCGTTTATTTAGCACACAATAGTTCTTAAGCCTGTTAGTTTAATTTTGCTACATTTAGTTTATATTGGGCGAGGTGGTACAGCATCAAATTCAACGTTTGATTTTCGCTAGTCAACAGAGTAATGTATCAAACTTCTAAAAAAATTTCCAACACTGAAAGATCTCGTTAAATTTCTGCACAAGCTTAATTAGCTAATGAAAAATGACAAGCAGGTTGCTTTTACCGAGCTAAGGTTCCAACCCTTTTCAGGAAAATTTGTAACAATTGTTACACGTTCAAAACCATTTTCCTGGTACGTCTAAATCCGCAGTTTGTGTTCGTAGGATATTTTATCCATGACCAGATTTGTAATCCTAATTGCGATTATGATTTATAATATTAAAAAGTTTATTAAATTTTTCAAAGTAAACCAAACCATTACGCCTACGCCACAATAATGTCACAACAAAGGTGGTATTGAGCACTCAATTACTGTTATAATAAAATCAATCGTTTGCACAGTTGCAAAATTCGTTCCTGTGTTTGTTTCCGTCAATTTGGCCTATGCGAAGTAAATACAGCACAAAACAGCAGACTTTTGCACAGTTGTCTTCTAAACAAATGAGCAAAATTTAGTACAAAAGTGTTCGCGCATTTCTAAGATATCGTGATTTTCGTATCGGGGTATTTTATTTCGAATCACTCTGTACGGTAGCATTTCTGCGCCTTCGTGTACAATTGTCCGGCTGCCAGCGGGTGCAATAACGCAATCACGGCCAGTCTTCGGTCTGTAATGCAGTGCATGGTTTAGATATTGATCTATGCATGGAGTGGATATCGACCCGACACCCGGCACCCGGCGCGTCAACTCGCCTAATTCCTGTCTACAGGGACGGGCGGTGAATAGTGTTGTCCCTGGCACTGTTAAACTGCACTCGATCGACTTTGAACCACATTAGTACAGTGTCAACGTACTAGAACCGTTCACAATCATATTCATCCACGCCTGCTTGGAACGCTCTTCCTGACTCCATCAAACACCAGCTAAAACAGTTCTGCTTCTCGCTCAGCTATCACACCGAGCGCTTTCGGTGTTATTTAATACAATCTACGCACTGTGCAAATTATTCTGTTCATTACTTACTTACTCAGACATTGTCTACAACCTGTAAACGTAACGTTTTACTTGCTGATGATATTTTTCACGATTTGAGATAACTTTAACCAAATTTGTTCCGACATATCCGTGGTGAAATTTTCTGTCGTTCGCCGAAAAATACACATTGCCTCGTAATATGACAATAGGCAATAGGACAAATAGTAGCTGATTCCGACGACCACAAACAGGAGCGGCGTGGACTTTACGCTGTCTGTTGTCTGACGTTCTGTGTGCCCGATGCAATATTGCCCTGCAATATTGCCTTTCAACATCAGGTTCAATATTCCATCCACTGTTTTACTTTGTCATTTGGCGCGAGTTGTTTGACGTTCCGTTTGCTTACTTCAGCTTTGCCGCTCTTTTCTCATACTTGTGCCAACTTCAGTTATTTCACTTAAGCTTATAAAGTTCTTGATCCTACCAAGTTTTTTGTCTTTTCTTTTAACAAATAAATTAAATGCTTTTAATCATTTATGGCACTGAATGGCCTATCGTGTGCTGATGTGCCGTTAACAAACTACTCACTCACTCACTCACGTAAGTTTGTCTGCTTATGTGTGACATTTTGTGCTACTTTGTCTGCTATTTTTTTGTTATTTTGTGCCTTATGCATTGTTAAAACTTTGTGTTATTTTCTTGCTTTAAATGTCACTGGATATAGTCTGTTTGTGCTAATCGCTCACTGTAACCTCCTTGTTCTCATGCTTTAAGAAGCGAGATAGACTACACCTCAGTCGGTGACAGAAAAGTCCGCTTCAAAAAAATTGTTGCGGTATTAACCAGAATAATGTATGCAGCTACGAAAGCGTTGAAATTACCTCCGTTTAATGAAGATAAGGACGATTTAGATTCCTACATGACTAGATTTGAGAGGGCTCATACAGCTCTTGATGAGAGACCAAGGAATTAGTCAACATGGAACTATTGCGTGCAGTGATTTGTCGCCGTGAAGTGTGGACGCACCTTAAGCTTGAAGTTATCGTTGAAGATGCCGTGCAGAGCTCCAATGTTGTGAATGACTCGATGCCAAACGGTCGCGCTGCGTCGACTGCGTCGCCCGTCGCTCATCGTCAGCGAGTCTGCGACTACCCTACGACTACTAGTCTCGTCTAGTCGGTCGTAGTCGCAGATCGACGTACAAACGCTCACTGGCCTCCACGTCGCGACGGGAATTAACTACCGCCCCGCATGCCTGCGCTCCAGCGCGCACGTTAACCCCTGCACGCCGGTGCCGAATGTGATTTTCAGTCCGTTGAGACAGACTAAAGACGCATTGTTTTACTTCTACAAACGTTGGCATTTACTGCTTGCTCTTCAACCTCTGACAGCAATGGATTATGATAGGCACATGAGATATTGGATTATGTAATTAAGTAAGTAAGTAAAAATACATATGTAAGTAAGTGCGGACAATAAAGCAATATCATATACTGTATATTGGCGCTGAATATATTCGGCATTAGCACTGTCCGAAAAAAGCGAAAATCAACACGCTGTCATAATGTCTTTGAAGGGTTAACCGGATGTAAAACGGCGCATGCGCAGATTGCACTCGTAGGCGCGCCGGCGCACTGCGGTGCTCTTAATTAACGCATCATCCCAGTGCATAATACTGATACCAACCGATACATAGTATACGATACTGACGGATAGACATGTGCATAGCCCAATAGGGATTATCAAAAAAATGAAACTAAATTAAAAAAAATAATATAAAAACAGCAATATTTGTTATATATAGGCCTACGGAGCTTGTAATGCATAGATGTTGTCAGCTCTAATAACACGGCAGAGTCACTCGCTTATCGTCCGTATTACTCGTCTTTAATGGTGTTTTTCAGAAGGTACTCGCTATTATAATACGTATTGTATGCATTCAAGTGCACTTGTTTTAAACGAAGCATTTTAATAAAATAGACACATTTAACATTTAGTGCGAATCGGGTAAAACAATACGGATTCTGTCGTCGTGCGTTTTGTAAGAGTTCCAAATTTGGTTCTAGATAAAGCTAATCCTAGGTGCAATAAACGTTAAGTTTTAATTATTTTAATACGGAAAACGCGTCTTTTATGTTTGCAACGTTTTCACTGTAGTAAAAGCAGTTGAGTGCAATAACGAAAAGATTACCTCAATGTCAACGCGCCGTCTCGTGTAACGAAAATCTTCAAGCAACAACAAAAAGTACGAAACCGAACGTCATACCAGCCGAGTTCCACTTTCCGTGCTAAAACGAGGCAACTGTTTTACAGCCTGTATTTCTAGAAATATTGATGAGATCGGTACCAAATTTGGCACAAATCATTTCTGCCAAATAATTCGGTACCAATCTGGCCAATATTCCAAAGTTAGTAACCGTAAGACAGTCGCCTCGTTTTTCTGGTTGTACAGAAAGCTCGTCGGCTTAAACATGCTTTGTCCTTAACCCATTAACGCATGAAGCATTTTAATATCTGCTATCAAATCGGTGTCCTTTTTATAGGACGCTATGCGCTAGTGGGTTAAACAGTGGCTCAAACGCTGCGATACATATGCACGCCCTGATTCTGTCTATTCAGACTTCGACGCCATCATATAAGTCATTTATACTTATAACGTAATTAACTTGCTTGTAGGCCTACGGCCGATGTTCACGGTGTACAAGCACTATGCCCTCTGATGCGGTTTTCCGACGGACGGACGAGTACTAGAGGGAGACACGGGACACGTCGTCCCCACTTTTTTTAGAACTACACCCCCAGAGTATTCCCTGATGTTTTGTTCGCAAGCCACTGTTTTTTCACAATGTTTAAGCTTTCATCTTTTCCTTGAACGGCAACATCAGCTTTCTTTTCGACGAACGTCTTACTGTTTTTTTTGCTTTAGTTTTTGAGCGTACACGTTAAGTATTTCGTGGTGCACCGTATCTGTGTGGAGTACGAAATGTTCTATGGTGTGCAAATTAAATATGCATACGTAATATGAACGGACGCATGCATGTAATGTGTACGTACGTTGGCGGTCATGGCGAGTGAGTTTTGCTGGATGGCGTCAGATGCTGCTGCTGCTGCTGATGATGATGATGATGTCTGTGAACTGGCGACAGATGTCGCTGCAGTCGCTGTCTGTTTGCTGTTCTTGTCGTCTGTGCTCATCGTTGAAACTTTATTAAACTCTCAGGTACTCAGCAAGGCCTGTGCTGTATCGTCATTCATTCGCGCTGCAATTCGAAGAACTTGTCCACCCCGACGAAGACCAATGACACGTTTGTGATGTGCATGGGCATGAGATGTTCCATATAATATACGAACTATCAGCGTTCAGCTATAAACGTTAGAAGGCATATTCCACCATGCTTGGCGTCAAGGGCGAGATGGTTCTGCCAAACATTTACAGATGGAGGGCAGAGTGTTGTTGTTGTTGCTGTGCAGCTGGTGGCGATGGTGATGATGATGATGGTGATGGAAACTCCGTTGCAAGCAACTGTTCACGCTTCAGCGAAGGTCCGCCGAGTTCGCAAAACGCAGTGAAATTTCAACGGGATAGATCCATTACGTGACGCTTGCCTTGCAGGACGTCGCCAGCTGATTCGCAAACATGCGCGTCGATCTCTCTCCACGGTTGGGGGGGACACACGTGTGTCCCCCCAACCGTGGAGAGAGATCGACGGCCAGTCAAGTG
>Ga0056124_1000931_pt1 | contig 10280 bp, 4 predicted proteins | sample WorMetHEROISLAND_2_FD_70069 | JGI IMG/M metagenome (GOLD analysis project Ga0056124, IMG submission 70069) | Marine gutless worms symbiont microbial communities from Max Planck institute for Marine Microbiology, Germany - Olavius sp. 4 HERON ISLAND | ecosystem: Host-associated > Annelida >... | reverse complement strand
CTTCCAAGCGTTGTTTTGCGCAGTAGGACGGACAAGTTCGAGCAGAAATTTAGTCTTTGTGCTGACTTAGTTAAGGCGCTTGCTTGAGTTGCTACTATTCTGCCGTTGTTTATGTTTTTTTTATTTTTTTATTTATGTGCTACCATTATGTTTGGTGAATAAAGTTGAATATATATATATATATATATATATATATTAAGTTCGCCTGCAGGCGACAGCGTTCGACTTCGTTGCGTCTGCATGCACAACCCGTGCGTGTCTAGCCCAAACTCCACTACTTCGATTTGTTGTCACTTCTTAGACGACAAATCGTACAACAAGATGTATAGGCTACAACAGAGATGTTGTGAATCTGCTGTATAGGCTTTGGATTCTGTGGTCTCGTAGATTTGTTGTGGTCATGGTTTGCGCATGTTGTTCAAAAAATCCACAACAGATCGAAGTAAGTGGAGTTTGGCTTATGTACCAGACACAACCTTGAGCGTCCTTTGGGCCTGTCAGTTTGTCTGCGTTGCAACGCGTGATGTATGTTCCACACGTGCGCGCCTATCGCCTTGTCGGTACCTAGGAGGAGAAGCCGCGGTGAGCGACCCCGCGTGGTCGGCCGATGGGACGCTGATTTATACCTCGGCGGGCTTCGTCTGGACTGCTTGGCCGCTGCAGGGCGGGTGCACGCGGTCGATCGACGAGAGCCAAGGCATGCCGCAATGCCGGTCAGTGCCCGGCCGAGTCGCTCGCCCACCCACCCAGAACGCTTGGCTCACGGCCCATGCACGGCTGCCTGCTGCAGCCTTCACATACATGTAGGCCTACAGTGGCTTCAACATGGCGGCCGAATCTGCTTCGGATGTTCGCGACGAAACGTATGTTTGCTCCATCGGTCGACAACGGCATGCACGAATACTTCGTATGTATTGCTATTGCACGAACAGACGACTTGGGCGCAATCCCGAGAAGACTTGGAATAGTTTCGTCGAATGAAAATATAGCTAGGCCTAAATGCGACACAGAACGATAGCAATTTTTCGCGTAGCAAGCTAAATAGGCCTATCCGTAGTTTATCTATAGGTAGGAAACAGTAGACGTATAGCTACTTTCATTTTAGAATTATTATCATAGCAATAGTAGGATAATCATTTGCTTAATCATATTTCGACTGCAGTCCGTGTATCAAGCGTTGCTCTTACCCTGTGTTAAGGAAGCGTCTTGCAAGATCAATACACGATTCTTTTCTGCAGGGTAACAGCATCTCTTGTATCCTACGCCACATGCAATGTTTTGTACTGTTTGTCTTAAACATTATGTACATTATAATATTACGGTTGTTTACCAATTTGGGGGACATGTGTGAATTTGTATCAACCAATCAATCAGTCGATCAATCAATGAAAAATGCCTTAATGGCAGAGCTACTTTAAGGTTTATAGTAAACTGAGAAAAATAAGCTCGTTTAGATAACGATGTTTTGGTATGATCTTCTCTATATGATCTTCTCTATATGTCCCCACATAGTCACAGAGTTTCACGTGAAACCCACGGAAACACATGGAATCCACTGACTGTAAACAGAATGAAAGGGTTCTTTCTTATTTGATTTCACATGGAACTCGATAAACTGCTAAGAATAGTAATATAATCACACAGGCTTAATTAATTTAGTAGGCCTATTGTTATTCTCTTATAGATCGTGATATATTACATATTTCAGACTTAATCTAACGCGCCAGCCCTGTGAGGCCTATTTGAGGTTCTCGCATTAACTATGCAAGGTTTTTGGAAAGGTTTCATAACTAGCTGTGCTAAATGGTCCCATATACAACCCTAAAAGACTGCACAAGCTCACCTGCAGTGCAGGCGAAAGCGTTCGACTTCGTTGCCTCCGTACAACCAGCAGTAATGAACACTATACAGCTGAAGTAGGCCTATCTTTTATTCTACACTAAAAAGCACACTGGCTATAACTTTGGTTCAGTAATAACGTCACCAATCTATGAAGTCTATAAAGCAATTTGACAGTGTTCTTATATGCAACCCAATCGTAATCCGCACGACGTGTGTGTGTACTAATGTAATTCTACAATTTATTACACCTATCAGGATGTATGTACAAAGTGATGCAATAAAAACAGCAGTATAAGCAGATGACACACACCTTTATGTCTCTTTGTCACCCATTAACTACTGTGACCATACACACTGCATCCACACTGCAATGTTTGGTTTTGCTCAAATGATAGCCTATGGCACTCGACACCACAAAGTTGCATCGCACGCTCTTCCTTGGGTTACGATTGGGTTGCTCTTTCTCCATATATATAGTTACTCGCTGTTTCAATCTATATCGTTTGCATTACACTCTTTTCACGTCTCACGTCTCTACTCATAACTTTTAGAATTTAACGCACAATTATGTACAATCACTTTCAGACGCCCTCTAACGACACTTTCAGTCAGCCGTCATCGCACAACGAGCAAAGATGTCGGCACTTATAGTGCTGACATATATGCGGCCGTCCGTCCAGTTGTCGAGGGTTATAGGCGCTGACAATATATAAGCTAACAACGGATAGGCCTAATCTGCAGTCGGTGCTGGAGGCGCCCGACGCACTAAAGCCGGCATCTGGCACGTGAGCCGCCGTATATAAGTAAACATGCATTAGAGATGTGCTTCATTTTATTGACATTTCGTCCGGTGACGTTGACCTTTAACTTTTAAACTAAAAGTGGCACACCGGTCACTCATACACCTTGCGCCAATTTCGGTTTTTAATGACTTTTTGTGTCAGCATGCAGCCTGTACGTGAGGCAGATATAAACGGACAGACGAACAGGCAACACGCGTAATGCGGCCATACGACCGTTAGTAATAACACAACGATGTTATAGGTTGTCTGCATGTACAATATCAATGATATTCGTATACGTCTCCAATTAGACCGGCGCTATATACTGAGAGTGCGTGTCAAAGTCAAACAGTTGAGCCAAACGTGTCGAACTATTGAGAAACTTTAATTCACCAAATCATGGTAGCAATTGTCGAACGTTACCGACACACCTCTCCGCCGTCGTATGATCCTCAATGATGAAACCCTGCACAAAGCGACATAAAGTTGCAATCATCTGCGACATATACGGCTGCTATTACATCGTAATTTATGTACATATATAGCTAGATCAGCTGGCGCGCTGTGATAAACCGTAGTAGTATACTTCACAGATCGCACACGTGGCTTGGTGATTAAAACTCGTGTATATAAGGGCGCTGGTAAAAAAAACCTCGGGCTTTTGTGTAACTAAAAAAATTGTCCATGCAGAAATGGGCCGAGCCGTTTTATGACTTTTACTGTATATAAATGTGTCACAAGTATTAGCTGCAACAGCCAGATCGTCGATCGGACCATGAAAACTCGTTTGGCATGTCACGCTGTGACGTACACATACCTGTGCGAATTGTTCTGAAACTGGCGACATTTTACGCTCATGTCGACTCACTCATCCAGTAAGTATTGTCGTAATTCTATAAATGAAAGCCAAAGTTGAAACAAAATGTTCCCAGACGATTTATACGAGCAGAATTTAAGTGGCTACCAAAACCGGAAATATAACATAAAAACTCCGACGCATAATGATCGAAACTCCGACATTCACAATGCACGGCGAACTGGCACAAACTGTTAAGCTTACTAACGACAGATTACCGGAAATCGTATAACATAGTCATTTTGGGCGCCATTTTTGCAACCACCGTCGTTGTCGCACTCATCACTTGACTAAACGGGAGCCGGTAAACTCGGTCCAAGTAAATTCGGTCTAGGTAAAGTCGGTCTAGAACTCGGTTCTGGTCAAGTCGGTCGATGGTTATGGGCAGAATCGGTAAGCTCGGTCGAAACACTGAGTGATGCCGCATATATATATACACAGGCCTATTGTTTGGGCTTAACTGTAATTAAACTATGAGCTAATTGATTCCCAAAGTCTATGCAACATTGAACGAGATGCACGATTCGGTGTGATATCGCGATTTGTTTCGGAAAAATTTGCGATCAAAGTCTGAAGTCGTCCGAAATCGCGCCAAATTTTGCAAGTTTTTACCATTAGCATTCAGCAGAACATGCATGCCTTGCACTATGTATAAATTATTACGTAACGATAGCTTAACTCACGAGCCTCGACTGAGTTTACCGCTTCTGTACAAACCATCGACCGAGTTTACTTATACACACGGCTAAACTGTAAACTAATCCAGCTCGTCGTGGTCATAAATCCCGAATTCTACCGTTGGCATTTCTAATGTGTATCATATTCTAGAGATATAATTATTGTTTCCCGTTCGTGCATGGCCGTATAGTTTTTGTTATCGGTTTATGTTGGAATTATACTTGCCAACACTATAGCTGCAAACATGGTTGTAAATTGCAGATTTTCAGTCATAATTTTGATGATTGATATTTGTCCTTTTGTACATAAAAGTCTTCGGTCTGCAAGGCCGTCTCGCTATTTCCGGTCTCTTAAAAATTACTCTATTTAAGATCCTCATTCTGGCAGGACCGAAGTTTGGAGAGATAGAAAAAACGAATTTGACTTTATGGGTAAACGCTTGGTTCATTTTTACTTTTACCCCAAGCGCAAAAAGTATGCATAAAGTCTTTGTGCTCCACATATATTTAGCTGTATTTTAAAGTAACCCGGATATCCTCAACATCATGCAGACAGGTTACAGCTGAGCTTGCATGAATAATATCAGCAACAACAATAACACAACACAACAGAAAATAGCAAATGCAACAGGAACCAGTCAAAAGCTAAAAATAGCTTAGGGGCCTATACGGGGACTTGCCCCTAATCAGGCATAAATTTACGCAAATATATAGTTCAGAAGACAATAATATCATGTTTAGCTTACGTACCAATTACAATTCTAGGCCCCGATTATGTTTTAATGTTGTATTTTACATGTTCCCAAGTGTAAAAATATTTACGAAAATGTTTCACGCGAAAAATCTTGCTCAACTCTTGCAAAATTTTACGAGGATCCCTCGAAAGTGTTGAAAATAGACCGCGGCCATGCGTACAATAAAACGTTCGCAAACATGTTTAGCCTAAGTCGCAGTCGAATGCCCATCGCAAAGTTTAGCGTTTCGCAAGTTTAAGCCTAGCGATCCTGGAACAGACTTTTAGAACTATACGTGGTTACATGTGATATTTAAAAATACATTTTACATACATGACCTAGCCACAGAAAGTTGACAGCTTTAAAACATATTGGATATGTTTTATTTTAGGCCTAGGCCTATATGAAGGCTCACAACGGTCTATCTTCAAGCCCTGCACTGCAGTCCTGCGAAGAATGTTTTGCAAGCTGCAACTTTTAGTAACATTTCTAGCGTACACATTTAAAAACATTTTAGACGTGGTTACATGTGAAATAAAATGCTAAAGCATTTTATGTGACATTTCCTCAGTGTTTTATTTTACATGTAACCTAACCACTGCCATAGAAATACACAGGTCATCGTGTAAACGGTGAAAATGATTTCATCGCGCTCGCCAGAGGACGCCGCTGTACAGTGCACAATGTCGTTAGTCTTACTGTAGCCACTGACTGCAGGGCATCCGTTACGACTACAGTCCATACCGACCAAGTTTTACGATAGAATGTAAAGCCAACACACAGCCTGCAGTTATTGAGTCTTAACGTTCGTTTGTAGGCACTTACATAGGTCGCATTCCTGCGATCCGGTAGTCCTGTTGTTGCAGGCCTAGGCTATAGCCTACAGAGAAGATAGCCTATGTTATCTATTCGAATGCTTATAATTGAAATTTAGTTAGCCTAGTAATAAACGCAATTTGACCTATATAGACTATAGTTGCATCGTTCTGGCCGTCTGCATGACTATTTGTAATTTTACGATTTTGGCAAAATAAGTAACACAGAGACCAATGTCACGATCGGGTTTGACATGAATTCGTGATACCCGGTAATTTATTTAGCAAATTCCATTTACATCTTTCATTATGTTACGACAATTATAATAAAGACATAAGCCTACTCGTTTCGATTAAGAAAACATTTTAACAAATTTTTGACATAATTATATAAATATAAATTATACTGGGCATGGTGCATAAAGATTTTCATGAACGCTAGGAGTAGGCCTATGCATGAGATCTGCAGCCGCACCGTTGTTATAGCGATACTACAGCATAGGCCCCTACATAGTCCCATATACAATCGTGTTTCTCACCTCATGCAAACACGCGAGCTTGTCTGTTCCTGCAGATTCGATGCAGTTCGGTAGCCTAAGGTAAATAACGGTAAAACGTATAAAATAAAACAAGTAAGGTCCATGTGGCCAGTGAAAAAAAAATACCAGACTGCAGTCCCTATCGACACCCTCTTCTCTGAAGATTAGTTTCAACAAAGTCGCCATTTGTGTAATACTTCGTATGGCAATTTTTAGCCTCTCCTTATGTTGTTATCTTTTATTTCTGTAGACACCTGGTGACGTTCAGCAGCGTCTCAGTCTCAGGAATATAGTATTGTCGTATGCATCACTGATTAACCGTAAATGAACTTTTTTAGATCTCATGCAACACGAATGTTTCAAGTGACAATAAATCCTATAAGCTTATATCGAAAACATGAAATAAATCATGAAAAGCTTTTACCTGTTAGTTCCCTTTAATTCGCCCTTCACTGCACGATATTTCATACACGATATTTGATACACATTTTATGATGTGAGATTTTCGACAACTGATTATTGCAATGCGTGCATGGCTATCATATATTAAATCACAAACACCAGGTGAATAAAATCTAAAAATGATACATTAAAATGTTATTCAGCATTCGTATAAAGCAAGTGTGAAGAGGAATTTACATATTCATATGAAGATTCTGTTGCGAGCACTTGCACTGTCCAGCGCCAACGTGTGTACAGTAATGGGAACGTGCAGTGATGTTATGCTTAGGGTTACATCTGCGATTCTTCGTGTTCAGTAAACGGCTCACTACTTACTTAACTTCGCTGTCGGTAATGTGCATGCCCGCAGCATCTCATTAATGTCTGTCCGATGTTCACATCGTAGCCTACTTATGTGACGTACTGAAGAAAAAAAAGAAATCGTTTATTTATTTATACTTTCCAAGAACGAGGACAGACACTGCCTGCCTGCGAGAATTGTGTATTTACGGAATGGCGCAAAGTGCGACGACGTGTGTGGTGCGCGACTGCGAGCTAGCGACGTCTGACGGGCATTTTGCATGCAAAGAACGCGTCCATACACTGCTAAGCAGGATTGAGACGGCGCTAAGCCTCTGATGGCAAAATGCGGCGGAGCGGCATCGACCAATGCAGAGCCGACGCCGGCGGCACGCTGAGTCGAGCGGCACAATCCCACAGCGACCGTATAATGGCGACACCGGCCAATGGCGCGTACCTTTGCGCATCGGACATCAGCTGCAAGACAGAGCCACAGATGGCCGACGAAACGCCGGAGTGCATGCATCTTGCAGCTCCTAATTGGTACGACGACGACGACGACGACTGAGCAGAATTGACGCCGGCGCCGCGACAGGTGCCTTGAGAAAGAAGAGAGACAGAACGGCGGGGAGGGCGCGAGGGGATACTGAGAAAGATCGAGGCGGCGGGAGCTCTTTTATGCAGCAGCTGCTGCTGCTGCTGCTGCAGTCGCGCCGATGGCCACGCGTTATCGTAAGTTACGAGCATTGACGGCTTTGCGGCGGCGGCGGCGCCGGCTGCACGGCTACGGATAACGGCGGCAGTGGCAGGCGTCTTGTTCCCGCAGGACGTCCGTCCGTCCGTACAGCGGCGGCCGACGACGGCGGGCCAGTCGCCCGGGACTGCGGGCCGCGCTCGCTCGGTCGGTCTGTCGGCGGTCGTCGCCCGCGACGCAGGCCTGTACGATCCGCGTCGGTCGACGGCAACTCCTTCACATCGCTTAACCGTGATCTACGCTGTCGGACTCGGACCGGCAACGAACGAACGAACGAACGAATGGCTTCAGTGCCGCTGCGTAGCTCATGCTGACACGTCACTCTGTCCACAGCGCAGACTCCGACGTCAGCATACAGCAGCAGCAGCAGCAGCATCATCCGACGCGTCCGCCAGATGCTTCAACACTTCGATATTCAGTCACTTTTCACGTCACCCCGAGCTTATTCTACGCAAAACAAAGATTAATGTTCGAAACAGTTCTGATTATCCAGCGACGACAAAGCCCCCTTTAGTACGGAATTGTTCTGCCTATATGCTCCATATTTTAACAGAAATGCGAGAAAACCGCAACTTGTTCTATCATTTTCTTATTTATAATTCATATTCCGAAAAATTTGCTAAACGGCGTTAGACGTTATTTCTACAGCGGCGGATCACTAATCTCTGGCGTCAGTGAACTATAGTTAACCGTTACATCACCGTATAGCTGGAGAGGGGGACTCAACCCCCAGAGCTGCGGTCATTCAAGCTTCGTGCACGGTGCAACCGATTGACTTAAGTGTACTATATACAGTGTATATATATATATATAGACTACAGAGTAGACTTCTGTTCGCTGTCTCACACCATGTTCAGTCGCCGGCCACGAGTCGTATCGCTGCCTGCTGTAGAGCGGAGTTCCTCACGCAGTGTTTTGGTGCTTATCAGCCTGAGCCAGTGTCTGTGCAGTCCGCACTGCAGTGCGTGATGGCTAAAGGTTGCTATCGTTTCTTTCTTGTTCTCTGCAGTAGCCTATGTACAGAGAAACATTTGTCCTTGCTCACACGCTGAGTCGGCGGCTGCAGTGTAAAAACAAACGTGCCTCGACTGGTCGCTTTCTGTTCTGCATAATTTCACAACCGAGACGCACTTTCCCTGCTGCAGCGTGGACCGTCGTCGCCCGCCGAGAGCAGACAATGCACTGAATTTACTGAAAGCACAGTATGGCCTACGCAGACTATAGGCCTATACCTAACAGTCTCCTTCGCTGTTAAACTCTAGTCAGCTGCACGGCGTTAACATATGCAGTTCGTGTGAAGTTGTCAACATAAAGACCAAAGTCACTCGACTGTTTAAAACATTTTACTTTTTTGCGATTTTTGAAGTGTGGCAGCAAACACAAAGTATAAAAACTTCACTAACCTCAACTAAAATTAAAATGTTCGCATTCACTGACACATCAAATGCTATATTACACACCGATGAAACGAATGGTTCCTTGCAGAACTTCTGCTATAGTTCCAGATAGAACGGCGAATGATTTGAAAAAAAGTTGCTGTACAATGTGGAATGTGTCGTACGTCGTAGAGGCGCATGTAATTGCAATATTCACTGCAGACTTGTCGCGCTGATGTGGGACGTTGTCGCTGACCTATGGCGTCCGCTGGACCTAAATAAGCGCCTAATCAGTGGCGTCCGTAAATTGGTCTTTAAATCGACGGCTACAGCGGCGTGCGGTGCGACTGCGACCCGCTGTCGAAGCAAATAAACCATTCGTGCCGGTCGGCCGCTCGGACCGCGCTACCGCACGCCACTGAAACGACTTGCCGGGCGGCATTAAGCTCACCGGTATTGATTTCACACAGGAAAAGCGCCTAGGTCACGTGCCTGCTTGCATCCATCTCTCTACCCAACCGACCTTCCTTCCCCGAACCGGTGCTCCATACTGATTAGAACGGACGATCGCTTTCCACGGAATCTGCCGTATAGGCTATACCTCGATCGTGTATGTGGCCCATCTTAACTTTAATTCCTTAATTACTTATTTATTTTGTAGTTTTCGTCGTTGTGTGGTTTTGGTCACTCACGTTGGCATAAAATGTGCAGTCCGCACGACTTCTGCCAATTTTATTTTATTCCATATTCAAAGCCGATGAAGCAAGAGACCAAGTTGGTCGATTAACGATGTATGGAGAGGGGTGTAGGTAAATTCGGTCGAAGCAAAGTCGGCCTAGGTAAACTCGGTCCAGGTAAACTCGGTTTTCGTAAAGTCGGTCGATGTGTGGCGGTAAACTCAGTCAAGGCACGAGGAGCCAAAGCGCGTGAGTTAAGGTAGACATATTAATAATGTACTTATCACAAAGCGGGTACTTATCACAAAGCTGGCCTGACAGTAAACACAAAGAAGACAGAGATTCTCTCATCAGGTCCAGATCCATAATCTCAGCAGCCTTCCTTTACAATTGATGGTGATACACTCAGTGCAACTCAGCAGTTCACCTACCTTGGCAGCATACTTACACCTGGCTGTGATCTGACCAACGAAATTCAGCAGCGAAT
>Ga0056124_1000930_pt1 | contig 10281 bp, 9 predicted proteins | sample WorMetHEROISLAND_2_FD_70069 | JGI IMG/M metagenome (GOLD analysis project Ga0056124, IMG submission 70069) | Marine gutless worms symbiont microbial communities from Max Planck institute for Marine Microbiology, Germany - Olavius sp. 4 HERON ISLAND | ecosystem: Host-associated > Annelida >... | reverse complement strand
ATGAACCTTAAGACTCATCGTGCCGCTCGCATCAAGGAAAGCTTGCGCGATATCTTCCAAACCGCTCACAGTGCTGAGGAGGCCGAACCTCTGCTCAACAAGTGGTACAGTTGGGCAAGGCGCTGCCGACTCGAACCTATGAAGCAGATTGCGGCGACCATCAAAATCCATCGGCAGGGAATTCTCAATGCCTTCGACTCAAAGTTTACCAATAACCACTTGACACGACTGGTTTTTCCCACTTGCCCACACAGGACGTAAAAGACCCAACCTCCTTCAGCCCCACCCATGCCTCAATCGAGCGGAAAAGCCCCTCGATCCCTCGTTATGAACGCCTAAACCGGACGGCAAGCAGGAACCCATAGGATGTGGTGAGCGCGGATCAAACACTCAGGACAGCACGGACCCAGATCGCGAACCGCATCGACGGACGGGGCAGGCAGCAAACCGCATCTTTGGACTTGATTGATTGACCACGGCACACTCTCGGGCCACACCGAAAAGGGGGTGGTTGACTTTAACTGGTAGAAGGTGGGTTGGGCCGCTGTGCGGCCCGGTAGACCTGGGCTCTCAACCACTCAATCAGTTAAAATTTACCACTACCGATTCGGTTTTCTTTGTAACTGACGGGCAAAGTCAACGCGCCGTTGAGCGGCATCGGTCCCGTTACCGTATCCCGTCGTCTTGCGGGTGCGGTGGCGGTTCGATTGCGCAGGCGACCTCCCGTCCCGGCCCAGGATGACACTGGGCGCGATAGAGCACGAAGCCGGTGCGGCCGGTCCGGCACCTCGCCTCCCGCAATAGCCGCAGGGAGATCGAATCGCGGTCCTCCCCGATAGCCTTTTCGAGGCTCGGGTAGGCCTGCTCATAATAGAGGGCGTCCAGCTCGACGAACAGGATCGCTTCCGTGTCTGCGCCGGGGTCCAGCGCTAGCGTCAGCCGCAGCTCCTAACCGGGCTCCAGCCGGATATCCGATCCCTCCGTCCAGCCCACGCCCGGGTCCCAGTGCAGGCGGCGCTGGATGACATGCACCAACCCAGCGCCCGCCGGGTTGCCGCTACGCAGGATCACCCAAATGCGGGGGGGTGGCATAGGTGGGCAGCGCATGACCGACCCCCAGGTTACACGCCCGCACCGCGATCCCCGCCTGCCCGCGCCGGACCTTCACCCACAGTGCCTTACGACTCACCTCCGGATCATGGATGCCCCTGAATGCGTGGCTGCCGGCGGGCATGTGGATCCCGACAGTCGACGCCCGCGGGCGCATAGGAAGAGGCGCGCCATTTTTGCTCCGTGTTCTCCAACAGCTTGCCCGCTACCCGTTTCCCCAGCCCGGAAAAAGGCAGGGCTGCCACTCGACCGTGGGACGTGATCGGCTTAGAGTCGGGGCCATGGCGGCGATGGCGGCGGACATGGCGGGCCACGCAATCAACCCCGCTCGGCGACCGCACCTGGCCTGCGTCGACGTCCAGAAACCTGGCCTGCTGCTCGCTCGTCGGGGCGTGACAATTCAGGCAGGAGACTTGGACCTCCCAGTCGAACGCCGGGAGCTTCCCAACACGCCCTCGCAGGTGGAGTGGGCATGTAGCGAGGGCGACCACTCGCGGAGCTGCTCGGGGTGACACACGCCACAGGCCATCGGGGAAAGGTCTTGGGTCGGCTCCACATAGTCGGCTGGGGCCGCCCCCTGGGGAGGGACCGGGAGCCTCTCGTATTCATCGGACCCCGCCGCAGCGGCGGCCAGGGCGACCCCGAAAGCCAAGCCCGCGAGCCCCCGACTCACGGGCCGGGACGCGTTTCGGCGAGGATCTGCCCCCTGAGGTCCCGCTTGAGGATCTTCCCCATCCCGGACAAGGGCAGCGCCTCCAGGATCCGGGCCTGTTTGGGCACCTTGTAGGCGGCGAGGTGCTCGCGCAGAAAGGCGATAAACTCATCCTCAGTAGCCGTCGCCCCAGGTTTCAGGGTAACGCAGGCCACCCCCACCTCACCCCAGCGCGGGTCCGGGACCCCGACGACAGCGCACTGAAAGACGGCCGGATGCCGACAGAGCATCCCCTCGATCTCGGCCGGGTAGACATTTTCACCCCCCGAGATGTACATGTCCTTTTTACGGTCGGTGACGAAGAAATACCCCTCCTCGTCCCGGTAGACCAGGTCGCCGGTGTGGAACCAGCCGTCCGCGTCCAGGGCTCGGGCGTTCTCCTCGGGATCGGCAAAGTAACCGGAGAAGCGGCTGGGACCCTTCACCACCAGTTCGCCGACGGCGCCAGGGCCCAACAGGTGGTTGGCGTCGTCCATCACCTGGGCATCGATGAAGTAGTTGGGGCGCCCGATACTGCCCGCCTTGCGCCTTGCATCCTCCGCGGACAACGCGAACAGGCCGGGGCCGAACTCGGTCATGCCGAAGCCCTGCTTGAACCGAACCCCCTTCTGCCCGTCATACTGTTCGATCAGGGGCACCGGCAAGGGGGCGCCCCCGCTGGTGCAGAACCGCAGGCTGCCAAGATCCACCGTCGCCCAGTTCGGGGCCTGAGTCAACCCCTGGTACATGGTGGGCACGCCGGCGAAGACCGTGACCCGCTCCTGCTCGATAAGGTCGAGCACCTGGACCGGGTCGAACCGGTGCGTGAGCACACTGGTGTTGCCCAGGATGATCTGAGAGGAGAGATAGGCGAACAGGCCCCCGGCGTGGAACAGGGGGAACACGCACAGATAGATGTCATCATGGCGCAGATCGTGAATCACGGTGTTGAGTACATTCCACGCGATCATCCGATGACTGATCATGGCGCCCTTCGGGAGTCCGGTGGTGCCCCCGGTGAACAGCAGACAGGCGGTGTCCTCCATATCCAGGGAGTCGCAGGTGATCGCCGCCGGTACTGCCCGGTCCAGCACTTCTTGGAGCGAACGACTGCCGGGGATGCCGGAGCCCTCGCAGTGCAGATAATGGCCGATGGGTTGGGGCCGGTCGGTCGCGTTCCGCCGCAAAAATTCTGCGGCCTCTCGAAAGTCGTCGGAATAGAGTAGGACCTTAGGCCCGGTCCGCTCGATCAGGGCCGCGATCTCCCTGGCGTGCAGGCGCCAGTTGAAGGCGGTATGGATGGCCCCTAGCTTGCCGCAAGCGAAGAAGGCATCCAGGTGCTCCACCCCGTCCCGGGCCAGGATGGCAACCCGATCCCCTTTGCCGACGCCGGCGACCTCCCGCAACCAACCCGCCAGCCGGTTGGCCCGCTCGTCGAGTGCCCGGTAGCTGAGCCGCGGGACGGGCTCCTTACCAGCATCGATGATCGCGATCCGATCGGGAGAATAAAGCGCGCGCCGGCCCAGATAGTCACCGATATACATAAAAAATGCTCCGAATTCGGCTGCCTAAGAGGCCAAACGATGATACTGACTACCGGCCGTCAACGACCAGTCGCTGGCTTCCGGTCCTGAGATCTGTTCGGCATTATTCAGTTTGGCTCAAGCAGGCGTCTATTTTAACTACGAATCACACGCATCGACGCGAATATTCCCCTGGGCGCAAACAATCCGATTCGTGCGGATCCTCGGGATTCGTGGTTTTTTCTTGGCTTCTGGTTCCCACGCCTCGGCATCACTCAATTAAGGTTGGATTGAACACGGGAAAAGATATCCGATCCCTTCAATGGTATTGACCGGTACCGGGCCGAGATTGCCGCCGCACTCCAAAATCCGCAGGCGCATGGCGGCCGCGTTTTGTGGCTTCACGCGACAATTTAAGCCAAGATACTTCGCCATGGAAATTTCCGTATCCGATAAAGCTTGCCTCGAATTTTTTCGAGACCTTCGGCATTGTCGGCGCGGTGGCCGTCCCTTTTGTCCTGGCCTGGATCTGAATCAATTGGCAGACCTTCTTTCCCGAAGCCAGTGCCTCGGACGAACAAAAAGCAAGGTTAGCCAACGATCTGAAACACCGCCGGGGATGGATCGCGAACCGCAGCTTCGAGCAACGCTATCTCCATCTGCTCAACGGACTACTCGGCGGTATCACGCGGCACCTGACTCACGGCGTCAGAAATCTCGCCTGTTCCTGCAACACCGCCACCTGGCCGGTGCGCTGGTTCGGCCTGAATCCCTTCACCGAGGGTAGCTATTTATATTTGCCTGCGGCTAGCTCTGCTCTATCCGATTTTGAGCCTGTTGGCCATCTGGCTACTGGGCGGAGAAGGTTCATTGGCCGATATAACCCTGCTCCCAGCCACTGAATCCGATTGGCAGCGAGTATTGGCGGCAGGCCTGCTGGGCGGGGTCAGTTTTCTTCTCGTCAGGCACTTTCGTAGCCAAGGCTAGCGGCGCTTGATTTACCTATTGGCCGCTTTCGCTTTTACTTTTACTGTCGTCAGCGCCGTTGCTGTCGCTATCGTTAGCGCTATCACTGGTGCTCTCATTGTTGCTGTCGCTTTCGAGTGTATCCGCGACCTACTGCACTCCAAATGCTCGACGCCCTTTACTGGCTCAGGTTCAATCTCTTTAACGCCGCTCTCGATTGGCTCTCGCTGGGCTTTACCCGCAAGCCTGCTCTGTGCCATCGAACGTCGTCATCACACGGGCCTGGTCGCCCTAGGCTTTGCCAGCTTCGATATTCTGCTGGCATTGGTGTTTCTCTTCCTCATCGCCAGTCTGACCACCCTCCTCCTGTCCCTGCTCAACCTCGCCACCACCGCCTGGGGCGGCTTGCCGCTGCTGGATCTGCAATCTTTGCTCAATGGTCTGGCGCAGGAGCCGGAAGCGCTGGAGTTTGCTTGGGTCCACTTCATGATGCTCTCCACCCTGATCCCGACCTTGATCCACTTCCTGGTGGCGGGATTCGCGGCGGTGCTACTCTTGCCCGAGACCTGGCGCGACTAGATTCTACATGGCTGAGAGGAACACGAGGACGCCCGTATCGTGGCTTCCGTTTGGGTCTCCCTCGCCCCTCTGCTGGCCCTCCTCGGGCCCAGCCTGCTGCTGTGGGGCCTGTAGCTGCTCACCGCCTGGGGGCGGTATCATCGGCCAATCCCTGCTCACCTAGGTGCACGGGATCGCCTTGGCGGTGGACCCCTCCACTACCGCGCCCTTGCCTTGATTCGACCCGCTATGAGCCAGCCAGCCAAGTAGGATGGGCAGAGCAAGCACCCGGCAAAACCTGCCCATCGGCTTGATGGGCAGGCGTCGTCTGATTTGTCTCCCGAAAGAGGCCGCGGTAAAGTCCGGCGCAACGACCCACGCTTGAAGCCAGTTGGATGGATAGGCCCCGCTTTGCCCATCCTACGGGCCGAAGTCAACAGCTCCTAGCCGTGCCGTTCGCCGGGCGTCTCGTGCCTCGCCTCGGCGAGTGCTTCGAGGCTTGCGAGCAGTGCTTCCAGGGTATCGAGTGCCCCGCCCATCAACAGGCGCACCTGCTTTGCGCTCAGCCCTCGGGCGGTGGTTTTGCGGTTGTCCGAGACCACCTTGAGCACCTGTACCAGCTCGGTACTGGTGTACCGGCAGGCGGTAGGAAAAAAACCGCTCACTTCCATGTCGAGCAGGCCCTGGTGCCGATAATGCAAATCCGGCCGGTCCAAGGTCAACAGGTCGTCTGCAGGGCAGAGCCGGTCCCGCGGGAGGATCGGGCGCCAGGTCTGACCCGATTCTGCGTCCATTATGCTGCGCGCGAGCAGCACCTCGCCGATCTGCCGCTCGGCGTGGCCCGCGACGCCGAAATTTACCCAAATCGCTGTTCGCGGGCAATTGCCCAGGATAGCGAGGAAATCGGTCCCCGCAGCCGCTGCGGACTTGCCCGGACCTGTGACGACCAGGGCGATCCGTCCGCGCCGATAAAGGGGGAAAGAAAGGAGGAAATCAAGGTCCGGCTGCATGCGCGCCAGGCCAAACCGGAAAATCACCGGTTTGGCTTCGGCCGGGAGGGCGACGACGAGATTGATCACGAAGGCGGCACGCGGAAGACACCGGGCGACGATTTTACGGTTCATTCAGTCGCTAGCTACCAATCACCATGAGGAGGGTGTCGCAAAAGGCATCGATCTTCACCCTTTGATCTCCTCTCCCCAACCCCTCTCCCGCCGGGAGAGGGCCTTTTGCGATACCCTCCGGAAATGTTGGTGGGCACAGCCCACCCTCCCCTGCCGGTAGCCGGAAACAGTTTATACGCCTCGCGCTGTCCCCGGCGCGCACCGGGGGACAGCATGTCAGGAGTTGCCCGGATCGACCAATATTCGCCCGTGGGTCTTACCTGCCAGCATGGCCTCGAAGACGCCGGGGAGTCCCTCCAGGCCGACGGTGGTGGTCAGGATCCGTTCCAGGTGCGGTGGCCGCCAGTCCGTCGCCAGCAGGGTCCAGAGCCGGGTGCGTAGCGGATAGGGCACATGGACGGAATTGATGCCCAGCAGGCTTGCCCCGCGCAGGATCCAGGGCATGACGGTGGTATTGAACTCGGAGCCGCCGGCCAATCCGATGCTCGCGATATTGCCCTCGGGCTTGATGGTGCGTGTGATCCGGGCCAGCATCTCGCCGCCCACGGTGTCTAGGGCGCCGCCCCACAGGGCCTTCTCCAGGGGACGCTTCCCGTCCGGCAGCCCGTCGCGTCCGAGGATCCGCGCCGCGCCCAGCTCCCGCAGCCAGCCATACAACTCCTGCTTGCCGGATACGGCTACCGGCTCATAGCCCAAGTGCCGGAGGATATCGACAGCAATCGCGCCGACCCCTCCGGTGGCGCCGGTAACCAGGACCGGGCCCAGGTCGGGTCGCTGGTCATTGGCCTGCATGCGGTGGATCGCCAGGGCGGCGGTGAAGCCAGCGCTCCCCAGGATCATGGCGTTGCGCGGGTCCAGGCCCGGAGGCATGGGAACCACCCAGTCGCCGGGGATCTCCAGGTACTCCGCGTATCCTCCGTCGTGGTCGAAGCTGAGGCCATACCCGGTCACCAGCACCGGGTCACCCGGCGTGAGGCGCCCGTCGGCAGAGGCCTCGACGTTGCCCGCCGCGTCGACGCCACCCACCAGGGGAAAGGTCGCGAGGATCTTGCCCCGGCCGGTACCGGCTAGGGCATCCTTGTAGTTAACGCTGGAGTAGGCGACCCGGATCAGCACCCGGCCCGGGCCGGGTGCGGGGACCGGAAGTGCCTCGATCCTGGCCTGATGGCCGTTGTCGTCGTGATGGATGCGGAAGGCCTTGTAGGTAGTCATATTCAGAATACTATGTTCTGCTAAGGAAGAAAGGTAGGGTCTAGATAACGTTAGCACTGTAACCGCATGCATAATGTCATGTTATGCAAGGAAAAAACAGGTATTTTAGGCATTCACACCTTTTCGGAAGCTAACTTCAGACGGATTGAACCCTATTTTGCGTACGATTTACCGGCTTCGAAAATCGCCGAGCTGAGTGATGTAAGCCGCCTGATGACCAATCAGCTGTTATTCAAACTACGAACCTGAATCGCTCAGCTTTGTGACGCCTCATCGCCCTTCTCCGGCGGGGTTGAAGTCGATGACTCCTGTTTCGGCGGGTGCCGTGTTCGTTCGTGGGAAGAAAGGACGCGGGGCCAGGGGTAAAACGATTGTCTTCGGGATTCTGGAACGTCACGGGAAAGTCTACACGGAAATCGTCTCGAATGCCGCCAAGAAGCCGCTACAGGCTGCAATCCAGGGCCAGGTGGACCTTAACCGCATCATCCACTCGGACGGCTAGAGGGGCTACGATGGGCTGGTGGATAGGGGATACAAAAAGCATTTCCGCGTAAATCCATGGTCAGCATGAATTTGCCCATGGTAATTGCCCTATCAATAGCATTGAATCATTCTGATCATATGCTAAACGATCGAGAGGAAAACTCATATGATAGAACACTTAATCTCTGATGAGAGAAAATCCTCTCTTAAAGTTATCTAGACCCCCTCATGTGGTGGTCTTTAACTGGTATTAAGGTAGATTGAGTTGCTGTGCAGCCCGGCAGATATGGGATGTCAACTACGCCATCAGTTAAAAATTTCCGCCACCAAAATTCGAATGTGGGATTGTTTTCGACCACCCTCTCCCTTTAAGCTCCCTCGCCGGGCTTAGGGTAGGCTCTCTCCTAATCCAGAGAGAGAGGATTTTGCGCACACTGTGCAAAAACTCACGCCTCGTTAGTCCGAGGCGAAGCCTCACTAAGGTTTCTTGACGAGCCTGCATCTTTAACACATGAGTCAAATTTTGTGTGCACTATCGACGAACCACTAATTGACACGAATCAACACGAATCTTGCGGTTCACTACGCCTTCCAACCTCTCACGATTCGTGTCCATTCGTGGTTTATAGGATTCCTTAGATTAGCTCTATCTCGATGCCATCCCTGGTGCCTGGATTTCGGTATCCCAGCCGGAATGACGAGCCCGTAGGTTGACGAGCCCGTAGGTTGGGGTGAAGCCAGGGACGGGCGAACCCCAATGGGCGAACTCGATTCCCTAGCCAGGAGCGGAAGGTTGACCGGTTATTCCGCCGGGAGTTTACCGATCCGCGCCCGCCATTCCGCCGGACCCGTCTTGTGCACCGATTCGCCCCGGGAGTCGACGGCGACGGTCACCGGCATGTCCCGGATCTCGAACTCGCGGATCGCCTCCATTCCCAGGTCATCGAAGGCGATCATGCGCGAGCCCTTGATCGCCTTGGCCACCAGATAGGCGGCCCCACCCACGGCCATCAGGTAGACCACCTGGTGTTTCCTGATGGCCTCGATGGCAACGGGCCCGCGCTCGGCCTTGCCTACCATACCGATGAGCCCGGTCTCGGCGAGCATCCGCTCGGTGAATTTATCCATGCGCGTGGCTGTAGTGGGACCGGCGGGGCCGACGATCTCGTCCCGCACCGGGTCCACAGGGCCCACATAGTAGATGAAGCGATTGGTGAAATCGACGCCTTCGGGGAGAGCTTCCCCCCGGGCCAGCATATCGACGATGCGCTTGTGGGCCGCGTCGCGTCCGGTGAGTAGCTTACCGGAAAGCAGGATGCGGTCGCCGGGCTTCCAGGCGGCGATCTCTTCCCGCGTGATCCGGTCCAGATCAACCCGCCGGGCGTCCGGACCGGCCTCCCAGGTAACGTCCGGCCAATCCTCCGGCCGTGGGGGCTCGAGCCTGGCCGGTCCGCTGCCGTCCAGGGTGAAATCCAGGTGGCGCGTGGCGGCGCAGTTGGGGATGATGGCCACCGGCAGCGAGGCGGCGTGGGTAGGGTAATCCCTGATCTTGATGTCCAGGATCGTGGTCAGGCCCCCGAGCCCTTGGGCGCCTATGCCGAGGGCATTGACCTTTTCGAATAGCTCTAGGCGCAGCTCTTCGATGGGGTTCGCGGGACCCCGGGCCTTGAGCTCATGGATGTCGATATGCTCCATCAGGGCTTCTTTGGCTAACAGCATGGCCTTCTCCGCGGAGCCGCCGATGCCCATGCCCAGCATCCCCGGCGGACACCAGCCGGCGCCCATCGTGGGGACCACCTTGAGCACCCAGTCCACCAGGCTGTCGCTGGGATTCAGGATGGTGAACTTGGCCTTGTTCTCCGAGCCGCCGCCCTTGGCCGCCAGCCGCACTTCTACCCGATTCCCCGGCACCAGCCCCGTATGGACCACCGCGGGAGTGTTGTCGCGGGTGTTCTTACGTTCCCCGATGGGCGGCGAGACGACCGACGCCCGCAACACGTTATCCGGGTGGGCGTAGGCCCGGCGCACGCCTTCATCCACCATCTCCTGGATGCCCAGCTCCGCCTCCCAGCGAACGTCCATGCCGACCCGGAGGAAGACCACCGCCATCCCGGTATCCTGACAGATGGGACGCCGGTCTTCGGCACACATCCTGGAGTTGACCAGGATCTGGGCCATAGCGTCCTTCGCCGCGGGGGATTCCTCGGTCTCGTAGGCCGCGGCCAGGGCGCGGATATAGTCTTGCGGGTGGTAGTGGGAGATGTACTGAAAGCCGTCAGCGATGCTCTGGATCAGGTCTTCTTGGCGAATCGTGGTCATGGTCGGAATCTGCCCTTCTTGTCAATGGAGTACTACAGTAACCCTTTAATTATAGCCGAGCAGGGTGGATGCGTAGCAGCCTGCCCGCGAATCTGGCCCTGACGGATCGCGCGGTAATAGCTCAGTTTGAATTTTCCTGATTCCGTTTTTTGTACAGCCTACACAGCCTACGCTTCTTCGGTAGCTCTTCCGGAACCAGAGCAAGCACTTCAATTCTAGCGGCAGTGGGTAAATTCCTGACTGATAGCGTGATGGAAAGTCCAGGTCTACCGGGCTGCGTAGCGACCCAATCTAC
>Ga0056124_1000929_pt1 | contig 10283 bp, 7 predicted proteins | sample WorMetHEROISLAND_2_FD_70069 | JGI IMG/M metagenome (GOLD analysis project Ga0056124, IMG submission 70069) | Marine gutless worms symbiont microbial communities from Max Planck institute for Marine Microbiology, Germany - Olavius sp. 4 HERON ISLAND | ecosystem: Host-associated > Annelida >... | reverse complement strand
TGGACATTCGACGTTTTTTCTTTTCCGAAAGAGTTATCAACAGATGGAACCAACTGGACCAAGAAGCTGTTGACTCCGGCACTGTAAATTCTTTTAAGAACAACCTCGAGAGAATCAGGAAATCAAAGATGGGCTTCTTCATGGATCATCCGGTCCGCTAAGCCTGATGGCCACATCGGATTGTTTCAATCAGGTGCGGCCGCACCTGGTAAGTTACCTGGTAAGTTATCTGTAGAACGGATCAAGCAACCGCGATGCGGAGAACGGCGTTATGAACTATGATTTTTTCACACGTTTGGTGAAAACAGTTTGGTCCACTGACGAAAAAAATGATCTTGACCTATATGACCTTAAAATTTAAACTGCCACAGGCACATTATTGTTAAACTTCAACGTCTTCTTCACGGCCCGTTAGTGCATGGCCTAATTAAAAGTAGGTCAATGACATCACATCGCCGGTCGGCCATGTTTATTGGACTAATGTCAGTTTACGGTCGGTGTTTTTCAGTTGAATAAAAGAGACACCAATTTATCAAACTGTAAACAGACAGCAGAGAACGACGCGTACTTAACGGTATAAGCTAGCTTCAGTCAACGATCCCGTAGTGTTATAGTCTTACTATCGTATTATGGTGCGCAACAACAATTCCACGTCCAGTGCGTTGTGGGTCCACCAGTTGAAAAATAATACGCTGTACATAAGTCAACCTAGCCCCATGCCAGTGGAATATTTACTAGAGATGGACCGAAGGTTAGATTTTACTATTTCGCCCAAGCCGAATATTTGGCCGTCGTCACCGAATATTCGGCCGAACTTCGGCCGAAGGTTGTCTCTGCTGGGCAAAATGGAGATACAAAATGATTAGTAAAGTTTTACGCATAAAAAGTGTCACGCCTGACTTCAAGTTAATTGTATAGCTGCACAGAACGTGTATCATATAATCTCAGTGGAAAAACCGTCGATGTAATTAATGTAATTTGAATTGTACAATGTTATGCGATGAATGCACATTGACGGTGAAACCGGTTGACGCACCCTAACCTATTACGAATAGGGTTAGGGTAAGGGGTTACGGCTACTTCTAACCCTTTACCTTAACCGTAATCCCTTACCCTAACACAAGAACTATAGACCGCTTACATCTGAGATGACTAGAACTTGCGGGTCTGGTTACGTCAATAGGGTTAGGGCGTGTCGACCGGTTTCACCTACATTGACTAGCTTGTTAGCATTCATATTAAGTAATTAACGATTTGTACTTTGTAGGTGTTTTAAATGTAAAGTGTCTTCGTCTTCTGTCATGCGTGTAGTTCACTGTTCACTCAGCCCATCGTTCCAGTGTCCAGTGCATGCATGAATTGCTCTCCTCTGTGTTCAGCATTTTGATAGCTTACATGCAAGTTTAAATCTCGGTAATCCTGCATTTTAGCCGAATAAATTCGTAAGCTATGTACAAGCTATGAGATTTCGCACGTAGCAAGTTGTAGTCATCTCACACAGGAGTTGTCTATAGTCCTAGGGTTAGGGTTAAGGTAAGGGGTTAGTCCTAGCGTTAACCCTCATTGTAAGTTTTAACCGTGTTCTTACCGGCAAACTCGTAGCTTGTATAATGTATATAGCTTACAAATTTATTCTGCTAAACTGCAAGATTAACTAAATCTCTCCCAACTTAACCTGTCAAAATATGGAGCATCAAGTTGGGGCCATCAAAATCTGCACTTAGCGCACTACTGACCAAACAGTAAACATTCAATGACCGTGTTTATAGAAGCATCAGTCATCAGTAACGTGGTCGTCAATCTGAAATCAAAATCACTGCATAATGACACTTTATTCCAACTATGCACTGCGATAATTGCAATTTGCCATTGTTTGTAAATAGTGACTACAGTACATGAGATGTAGTTCAGAATGTAGATTGTAGCCTTCTTCACTTGTGCATACTCATCGTAATGTGTTATTAAGAATTAACAACGGTTGCTTCCCCTTATCCTAACCCTAACCTATAGAACTTTTGCTTGTGGGACAGATAGTTCTTGGGAGTGAAAGTTCGAGTTGCTTTGGGTTCAAATTGTACCAGAGATCAAGTTTTTTTTGTCATTTTGGGCAATGGTTATTTGGGCAGTAACTCACTTAGATAAGATGTCTTTTACTTTTTTTAGTGATTTCTTTCATTTTGTGTTGTTGCATATTTCCCAACTTAGGTTGATACAGTAGTATATTGGCAGTTGGCTAGGCAGTATACTAGCTGGCTGCCTGGCAGGCTGCTAGCCATAGCATAAAATATAGGTTTAATTAATGTTCAGTACCAGTAGCTGCATTCTGTACAAGTAATTTTACAGTGTATGTGTGTATATAGGCCACGTCTATTGAACAGATAGTCTGTGCATCTCTGTGCTACTTATCGATTACATCGCAGTGTGCCAAGAGTCGATCGATTCGCTTGTCGTATCGCTGTGGTGTTGAATTGAATGAGTATCATGTCCGGTTATAGCAACACAATGCGGAACAACAGAAAACCAAGGGGCACTTCTTCAATGGGTGCTAGGTATTATATTCACAATATTACTTCTTGCTTGTTGAAATAATTACATGCACCTGGTAGTTATATGCAACCGTTTGCAATATGTAGCTCATCACAGTTTAAAATGGCTTACAGGAAGAAACTTTTCAGTGAAGCGGCTGCATGTGTAGTTCTTTTTGTCTTCTTCAGGGGGCTTAGTGGCTCAGTGGTTAGGGCATTAGATTTGAGATTGAGAGGTCACGAGTTCAACTCCTGGCCGGTCTGCTACCAAGTAACAATTCTGGGCAAGTTGTTCACACCTACACACCTACCTGCCTGTGTAGGTCCACACGGTCTAGGGGTTGTTTTTGACTCGTAACTTTCAGGTTACGGTTCGATTGTCGCCGCAGGTCATTTGCAAGCAACCTTGAGCATGTTGCTACCTGCTGTGTGTTCAGGTCACTCAGCCTCCTGCCATCAGCGGGACGTGAAATGAGTAGTAGCTTATGGGCTACGGGGTGAAGGCCTAGTGTGGCTGATTGGGGTGGTGGTATGTCTGCTAGCTGCAAACCGTGCGTCCAGTTGTTCGCTGACGTTGGCAGTCGATGGCCGCATAGTGCGCTGCGATATCATTAGCTCATACCAATCAGCTGCTACTTCCGAGATTGTAAAGCACTTCTGGTCACGATTCTGACTTATGTAAGAAGCGCTATAGAAAGTACAGGACCTTTATCCTTTTACCTTTTTTATATGTGAGCACTTAGGTTACAAGTGTGCTCATCATGCATTGTTGATATATTGATAGCTTCAAGTCTGTTCATGTTTCAGTATGTCTTGTTCAAACAAGAGGCAAACTGGTCACTAGCATATACCTGCACCAGAATGTTCAGTTCACCAGGATAATGCACATTTCAACGATAGTCTTCATATTACAAATATTACTCCATATACACAAACATGCCATGCAATATTTATTGTCCTAATATCCTAATAGTAATACCACTCTTTTTTCTGGTCTGCATTTTAGTAGTCAGTGTAATAAATATGTTGGTATGCGGAATTACATTTTAAACTTTTATTGCAGGAAGGGCTACAGAGCAATACCTGACAAGTCTGTGTTGGTATGTAGAATATTAATCTATGCAAACATTTTGCTGGTGTAAAATATGGTTGGCTAGAACTGTGTTTAGTAAAAAAAAACTTATTCTGCAGCTCATTGACTCACAGTCAATGTGATGCAGGCAATATCACCTTTTTATGATTTTTGCTGTTTTTGATGTGTTAGTCCTTGAATGCCGCCGTTAACAAGTGTATAAACTGCTGTTTTGTACATTTATGCATATTAATAACAAATTTCATGTTATAGCCGGTGTTCTGATTAAGTTGATAGTGAAACATGAGTATTTTGTTTAACATCATCATTTTTGTTTAGCATCATAATTGAGGTTGCTATATGTCTACCAAAACAGTTTGCGGTTAGTAAATTGTTGCTTGTAACATTGTAAATAGCACTCTGTATCTGATTCATTCGCTAGGTGGCAGTGCTGAAAATGACCAAATGATAAATCAGCTTGGCTTGTCACAAACTCATGTGGCCGTTGTCGATCAATTATATGCCTGTTTACAGAGTTATCTGAGTTACCCTGGGGGTAACCCGAGTTGCAAAAAAGCTAAAACTTACCCCTAGATTTACCCTTGCGATAACCGTCTGATTTTGGGTTCATTAACCCAAGATTTGCTCCTTGTTTCCAAAACTGGGCATTATAGTGCCAAACACTGTTTGGTTTATTGGTTATTAATAATAAATTAATTTTCCTGTAAATGTGGCAGTCATGGGAAAAAGTCCTTTGAAACTAACCTTCTTTGTCATGAAGTAGCCAGAGGATATTAACCGTATTTAGTGTAGCATTAGCTTAACGTAAGTTAAGCAGTGGAAAGCAGCATGCATGTGTTTGTTTCAATGTTTGCATATTTACAGCAAGATGGAATATATGTCAATGAACGTTTTCTGCACACTTTTGCATCTTGCATTGTGAGTACTGTGGTTATGTTGTCATTTGTAACTAAGAACAGACATAAAAGTGTTCTGTATAGAGATATGACTACACTGTGTCTCAAAAAAAACATCCCGACATTATCAATTGTAAATTAAAGGATTACCAGTTTTTTTTTAAATTTTTGGTATTAATATTCCTGACACAACTGGCCATCAAATGACAATTCAAATGCCCACCTCACCCAACGTCTGCTTCTGCACTATGTGGGGAAACTCGAACAAACAAAATATTCGCTGAAATGAACAACTGTGTCTAAAAAAATATCACCAACATTATTGATTGTAACTTGCAGTAGGATTATCAGATTTTTAAACAATTTTTGATGCTAGTATTCTTGACACAACTGGCCAATGGCTATCATATGACCATTTACATTCCCAGTTCCCACCTCACCTAACGTCTGTTTCTGCTCTACATGGAGATAAGGAGAACAAACGAAATATGCAATCAGACGAAAAAGAATCATAAAAAACTGATGATCTAATGAAGTACATTCTTTATTTAGTCTTATGGTGAAACAAAACACAATAACAGATGCCATTCATGAATTTCGATGAACTCAAGAAGCAACTGGTTGAAGTCTGGATTGATCTGGAGTAGAACATTATCGACACAGCTGTCAGCAAATGGAGAAGGTGTATTCATAAAAAGGGCTGACACTTTGGACATTTATTGTAGGCAGTTGGACTTCTGGACAATTGGATAAACTGTCAGCCAAAGTGACAGAAATGTGGACAAATGTGATTTGTGTGCATTATTTTAATAAAGTCATGATAATACTGTAGTAATACTGCCTTGGATAATATGTAGTATTTTCTTTGTTCTGTTTTCCCAGGTAGTGGAGATGCAGACGTTGGGTAAGGTGGGAACCTGAGTGTTTATTTGATGGTCAGTTTTGTCAGGAATATCTGTACCAAAAGTTATTAAACTTTGGTAATCCTTCTTGAAGTTACAATCGATAATGTTTGGGGATGTTTTTTGAGATGCAGTTTCCTTTGCATTACCATAGGTGTCTGGTAAAGTGATCTTTTAAATTGCATGATTTTGTGCTTTGTATGCTGCTGTGTGAGAACTGATAGATATGTGTAATTGCGTAAATGCATAAATGTAATCACAAAAATGCTTTAAGAGGAGAAATGGAGGAAACATAGTGATGAGAAAAGCAAACAGAGCATTTGGCATTTGGTTATTTTTAGATGTGTGTGTAGTTTTCATGTGTGTGTGTTATTCTGATAGTTTATATGACTGATATAATAATAATAACTTTCTTTTTAACCCCCGGGAACCTTTACTACCTGGGGTAAATGAAAATATAAAAAAATATTAATAGTAATAATAATAGATTTGTATAGCGCCGTTAGGTCGTAACTTCAGCGGCCCTGTGACACATGAGATGTGTGGTGAATGGTTATGGTGGGTAAATGTACAGTTGTGATTCTGTAGGGATGTGTCGTGCAAGTCACAGTTAAGAATGGCAAAGTGTACGAAGGCATATTACGAACCACGTCTCCAAAGGTACTTGTACGATGATGTAGTGTGTGATGTTCTGTGCTCTTTTTCAGATAGCATGTAGTATGTTAGAATGAATGTAAATTGATAATGAAGTTAGTTTAAAAGAGGAAATAGTTTAATCCATTCTGTTGGAAATATTTGGCATAGCTACATCAAGATTGAAGGTCAGTCTTAAACAGTTAGCAGTGAAACACTGATTTGTCGGAAGTAGTGTTGTGTTCTGTCATGAAATAAGTCGGGTATGTTTATGATTGTGAGGTTGGTTAAGTGAGACATGTATACAGTCTTAGTGCAGCATATAGGCCATGTTGGCTCACAGGGTCATATGAAGTGGCTGTGCTACATACCTGTGGGCTGATTAAATCAGGTATGTGGATTTAAGAGACAGCTGTACCAGCTGTTGACATGTTACAGGTGGAAATTGTACTGGAGCGAGCTCATCCCATCGATGAGTCCAGCGATGCTTCATCAACTATGATTGCCAGTGATACTGTAATCAAAACTCTGATCTTTCAGAAGTCCGACATAGTTATGATGACCATAGCAGACGTCAATCTGGACTATGCCATCGTTGGTATGTTATTAACCATTTAAATAACATACTGGCTTTGTTGTTAACCTGCGTTTAGAAAGCAGAATTTTAATCAAATTTTAATCGATTAACAACTACTAAATTGATTAATTTTTGTTATGATTAATCAATTAGTTAATCATTAATTTTTGCAGCCCTAATTGTATGTAATTGTATACAGCTGCAGACTTTTCAGGAGTTGAACAGTTCTATTACCATGCAGTTTACATTGTCCAAAGTGCATTATTGCCACCGTAACTTGTCTGTTATTCCTGTTTGTTATGTAATATATACACACTGTACTCAGCAACTGAAGCTCCAGATGCCATTTCTCAGTTGTAGGATAGTTGCTTGTTTGCTGAAGGCCTGTTGTTGTTATCGTGGATTGACAGATGGATACGGCGATGGCTCTGTAAGTAAATGCAATGGTCTTGTTCGAGAGAAGGAATTGGAGCCATGGGATGGTGCGCCGAATGAAGACAGCTTAGAGGCCATTGAAGCTACAGTAGTTGATGGCTTCGATAGAAACGAGGTGTTGTGTTGTTGCTGTATCTTTGTCGCAGTCGTTAACATGAAGGTTTTTGTGAAAAACTGTTTTAAATAGCCAGAGACAATTAGTTGTGACTAACCTTTACTTTAAAATGCAGTGACTAACCTTTACTTTAAAATGCAGTTTCTCATGCAGTCTTAGCTATGCCGAAGGCGTCCATCTGTCCGTCCGTCCGTCACACCCTGCTGCTCTGTCAAAACTGTGCAATCTAGGATTGCGAAATCTTCGCTGTTGGCTCCCTGAAAGACTAGTTTCAGGATGCGTAAAGCTTTTCCAGAAATTCGAAAGTGGTCACCCCAGTTCAGGGTGCTATATGAGAGGCTGGTAGGGAAAATTAGCGATTTTCAACCAATAAGTCGTCTTATCTCAGAACCGGTACGAGATAGGCAAATATATTCAGTTGTATCAGTATGTCAGAACAGCACAACTTTGTTCAATAAATTTAGTTTTATTCGTTTCCAGTTCTACTTATTTTTGAATAAGTGATAAATGAGCATTGTTGTTTACAGACTGGCTGGGATGCAAATGAAATGTTTAACACAAATGCAGAGAAATTTAACATCAAGTCTGACTATGATCCTAATCTCACACAATACACGTGAGTATTACTTATCCACATTACCTTCTGTTTGTTCATATACACCGTGTTTCAAAAAAAAAGTAGTACACCAAGCTCATATCGATAACTTAGTCAATTCTCAGCGGATTTTTAAAATTCTTTCACTGGCACACTCTGCAGAAAATTTTCTATAAAACTATCACAATAAACCCCACCACACCTTAAACGCGTCGCTACACTACCTTGTGAAACACGAATGCTGTAAACTAGCATTTTGTGTGCGTTGAGCCATTGTCTTGCTGAGATGTGAACAACCAGAGACCTTGTGTATGGCACACAGCAACTGTGGTAAGAGGATTAAGTCAACTTTCATCGATTTGAACTCCAGGATCAACAAATATCACACTGGCGTAGTTCAATTTTAACGTGCCGTCTGTCACCATTAGACTGGGCGTCATTCTTGTGTGAAAAAGGCATTTTTGCTCCAACATTCTATTCTTCGCTGCACCAGATGTCATACTCCAATTTTTTTAGTGTAGTTAATGTGAAAAGCATTCTGTCACTAAACCAAATGAAGACGACATCAGTAAGCAACAGTTTTGAGCAGCTATATCTTGGATGACAGTTTATTTCAGTTAGTTTTTAGCTGGCATCTCTTAAAACACTTTACACTAAGACCACCACGAAAAAAATGATCTGTATGACACCAGCTTGCACCACATGGTGTATCAGATGATGAATTTGTGGCTGGTCTTACTGGCTTAATATCATCTCGTCTACCATGATCACATTTTCTTTAGTTCATGCGCGCTCAGTTTTGGGTTGCCGTGCTTCAGTTGTAGCAATTTTTGAAAGTTTATATTTCACTAGGTAGTGCAGTGACACGTTTTGGGTGTGGTGAAATCTTTGATGATTCTTTTATCCCAAATTTTCCAAAGAGTGTGACAGTGAAAGAATTTTGAAAATCGGTTGAAAATAACTGAATTATCGATATATGCTGGTGTACTACTTTTTTTGGAACACGGTGTATAATGCTTCAGCGTATATAACGGATAATTTACAGATACCATGCACAGGCATATCAGTCACTGTTTGTGTTCATTAGATGCATCTGAATAATAGAATATGGGTTATAACAAAAAGTCAAGTTGGAGTTTCATTTCAACTAAGCATAGTGTAGAGATATTGAAACTCATTAAATGTTATTTTTGTGTATAATTAGTATCTTCAGTGTGCGCAGCAGGTCTCCCAGTGGCCCCAGTTGTCCTGAAATTTGAAGCTTGTCAAGTGTCTTGAAATAAGCAGATTTGTGCTGAAAATCCTCACAGTGTTGCAGAATTGAAAAAGTACTCACCCAGTAGAAATAGCGAACAGTATCCCAGTAGATTTGTCGTATTTTCAGACCTTATTTAGTACTCATTTGCTACTTATTTGTCAGAAGTTTCCAATTAAAGAAATATTAATTTCATTGTCAGAGGTGTCCAATTAAAGAAATATTAATTTCCTAAGTTTTTAACACTTTATTTTTGAAAGTACACTTGTTGTACATACTGGGTCAACTAATTGGAAAATGTCCTGAATTTTCAGTGTTTTTGGAGTCATTAAAAATCTTTTCATAGAGTGTGATGGCTGGTGTCGAACTAGCTAGTCGTGTGGAATTGCAGGACCCCGCTACAGAAGTCAGACACGGCGGAGTATAGGCAACGTGAGGCACATGCACACAAGCTAGCAATGGAGATCGAACGTGGCAGCGACTATGCAAAGAGGTCGGCTCTGGAGAACTCCGAGGAGAACGGTGATGATGAAGAGATGGCGTTCAGTGCCGTCCATCGTCCATCGTCGGCCGGTGGCTCTCAGTCGACTGGCAAATACGTCGTTCCACACTTGCGGAACAGTGCTACCGTGTCTCCTGCACCGCGCACACAACAGGCGGCTCCCACCAGCTTGCCGACGACTGCAGCTGCTAGCATAGCGTCAGCTTCTCCACAGCAAGATACGGTCGTCGTAACTCCAGCAAGCGAGTCCGGCGTCCGTGTTAATGGTTAGGAATTCCTGCAGAGTCTAATCTTTGTTGTAATTTGCCTTGTTTGTTTCACTTTGTAGATTGGGTGTGTGTAAATTCTGTATGTCTTTAGAGGCGCTGATTTTGGTATCATTTTTGTGTGCTGGCAAAAATCCTATTTTCATGGCTCCATGTGATACAGTTGGTAGGCAGAGCCAGAGGTATGTAAGGTTTTGCATTATCGGTCCCATGAAGGATTTTCACCAAACTTAACTTTGGTGCATCTGTGTGGGACAAAGATCAGCTGGTTGGGTTTGGAACAAACAGGTCAAACGTTAGGGTCATGGTATGACTAAACGCACCAAAATTCCACTTTTGAAGTTTTTTTCCATGATATTTGCGGTATATATTGATTATTTGCTCAAGGTAGTAACTGTTTATTGAAAATAAGGTTGTTAAACGGTTACCGGTTAACCGGTAACCGGTAATATTACCGGTTACCGGTTTCATTTTCAAATTACCGATTAC
>Ga0056124_1000928_pt1 | contig 10286 bp, 8 predicted proteins | sample WorMetHEROISLAND_2_FD_70069 | JGI IMG/M metagenome (GOLD analysis project Ga0056124, IMG submission 70069) | Marine gutless worms symbiont microbial communities from Max Planck institute for Marine Microbiology, Germany - Olavius sp. 4 HERON ISLAND | ecosystem: Host-associated > Annelida >... | reverse complement strand
AACTTGACAGTCCCTAATATGTATTTTTAACAAAAATTATGCGCGACAATCCCCCCCCCCTATTTACGCCATACTGCATGGAGCGGTATCTTGCAAAGGTTCTTTGCTTTAGCTCTTGTCTAATATATTGCCACAGCACAAAACTGGTCAAAAATAAGTACAAACTACTCGTTAATTTTTACTGTTTAACATTTTTTTAGACAATAATTCAGCAAACTGTAATAAATTTATTTTGCATGCTGCATAATAAATCAAAAAGGCAATGATGCAGAAACACACCCTTGCTTATTATCATTAGCAGCTGAACTGTGGACTGCTGCTGTTGGCTCAGGCATTATCTCATCAACCAAGCGTTTTCTAGAAACAATTCAAAAAATACTGGTTACACACTTATACTTTCTTTCATGTACATGTACTGCACTGTCTGTTATCTGAAGACTTTCTGCCACACAACACACATAAATGCACACACTATATAAATGACCATTTTTCAGGCCAGGTGAACCCAGATTAGCTAGTTTCTGCCATAATCAGTAACACTCTGTCAACTTTTGTACAACTGTTCCACTTAATTTTACTGTGCTGTTTCCAGTATCAGTATAACTGAAATAACACTGGCCCAAATGGTGCACATGTATGCACATGCACATCAGGAATTAAATGCACAAAAAAGTTACATGAAAAACTTTCAATCAGACTTTAATTGGCTAAAGAACCCATACGCGAATAAAAAATTATGACACTTTGCTATATTCACGATTGCCACTGTTGGTGTGAAATTTACTAGTCAAGCAGAAGCTAAGAACAATATCAGGCCATATGACCTGATATTTATAGTACAAATTCACTAGTAACTAAACTCTGTCTACAAAAATTGGCAGATTATATCAATCACATCACATCAGTTTCAGACAGATGCTTATAGTGGCTAATTTTCTCCACTACTGCGCAGAATGATTGGCAAACACTTATAAATGCAGCCAACAACAACAAGGTCCATCCATTGTACAACAGAACTGCACTGGATCAATGGACCAATCTGCACTCTGAGCTAAAGCTGACATATAACCAGCTTAGTGTTCTGCATGAACAAAGCAATATGTAAATGAAACCACAGAGCACCCAGTGCAGAGCGTACCTCCTCCACCAAGGTGAGCTCCACCATTGCTTACTGCACGATTAATACCAGAACCGATTAATATTAGAAACGAGAAGTCATTGTAAAAGACACTTTCAGTGTGGATATGCATGCAAATTATATTATCAGTCAGTAGTCAGCACATATTTTAACGAAAAAACTGCACAAACAAGGTCTACCAGCTAAACAACTTGCCTGAAATCTTTTCAACAAAATTCAATATCATGAGCGCAGTCTATATATTGCATTATTGGATGAGAAAAACTCCACTCCAGTCTTCCTGTTCCAGCTCTCCAGTTGTGTTTACAGGTTTTCCACTTTTCTTTTGTTAATCGTTGTCTTTTCAAGTCTGTGTACCGTAGCTTGTGTTTATCTTTTGCTTTTGTTCTTTTGTTTTATGTAGCCTATTAAAATTAATTTTACTTACTTACAATTGCATGCAACAAAATACACACAATTTTGATGTCACAAGTTTTCACCATATCCAAATAAATGCCGAGCAACTCCATACTTCTGATGCTAGAAGATCATCAAATTGCATTAAACATTATAGCCATTTTTGCCCACACAGTTCAAATATATGTTGTGCCTGGAACAGTGCATCATGGTACATTTCTTATGGACAGACTGACAGTTTAGGATGAATGTGTAACATTACAAGTAACTACACAGTTGACCAAACAGTCCACCATAGCACTCACACTTGCAAGGGAATGCTCTTTCTGACATAGCGTCCAGTCATATTCCTCTACACTCTATGTAATGAGTGACATGCTGTCGAATCTGCAGACAGCCACTGGTATGAACATATGAAGACTGCTGTAAAACTTGGTGATGAAACAATGCTACAATGCAGTCAACATCAATATAGACTTCTTGCCACAATGATAAATAAAACAGTGTGTAATATTTTTTTAATTCTTATCTATTACTGCATCAATGTATGAAGCTGAAAGTATTAATTATAAAGTTCTACTTTTTATTATGCCTATCAACTCGGTGCCAGTGAAAAGATGCACAATATGACTGCCATCTTTCTTTATCGTTAAGTAACTAATGGAACCAAACAGACAATCAGGAGCATACAAAAAAATGGTGACAGGTCAACTCGTCATGCAGTCAACTTCTTTCATTCATTCATTTAGATACGAAGTCACAATGTGAAATGAAATTAGAATTAGGATTTGAAAAAAAACAGTCAACTCATCACAGAATAAAGCTGTGAAGGATGAGATTACTATAAGAAGAATTACGGAACTTTCATCCCCAAGAGTGAAATTAACATGGAACTTTTGTTCCCAAACTATATGATTATTATTTTATATGGTTTAAACCCCAAGCGTATAGGCCTACAAGCTTCAGCAGGTCCAGGTCGTATACAGGAATATATAGTGACTGTGATGTCTTGTGATCCCTTTAATCAACGAGCGCTGCATGCCGGCATGCTTTGATTCCAGCTGCTGCAATTCCTACTCCAGCTAGTTTCTATACGCCTATAAGCAAAGCATGTGTGGTGACGACTGCAGCAAATGTGTAGGCCTACAAACTTGTGATCCTTGCTCGGCATGTGTGAAGCTACACGTTAAGTATACGCTACGGTTGTAAGTATGTAAAAAATAGTAACTAACGTTTGGGAACGAAAGGGCGTTCCCCTTTTAAATCACTCATGGGAACGAAAGTTCCAGGAAACGAAGGTTCCTGGAAACGAACGTTCCAGGGAACGAAAGTTCCACCTACGGTACTTTCGTTAAAAGTTCTTTGGTACGAAAGTTCCAGTTACCCTATAAGACTAGTGACTACGAGAACGACGGGTACCGAGAACAACAACCAGATTAACAACACAACACTACATTAGTAAAGTCAAAATCAACTGAGAATAATAAAGCGGACAGATATTGATCTCAATCAGCAAAATGCTGCATACTGCGCTGCAATCAATCAGTCTATCTATACCTTCACGCTCCGCAACCGAATATGCCGCGCGTTTCCCTGACAACCACAAATCTGGCCGTTGTAAGTTGGTAAACACTTACATTAAAGTCATTATATATTATATAATAACCAGTAGTAATATGCTGTTCTATCATATATAATGTCAAAAACAACAAAAGCTCCACGCCGACAATATACTATACCTAAAACTAAAACAACTTCGAATGATCGAACATTAAAAAGTAAACATAAACAAATGACAAATGGCAGATCCGCACAAAAAATATCTAACGTAACGTAAGACGTTTCTAGGCGAACTCGCTCTAAGTACACTTTTATCTGTAGCGTGGTCTGTACAGTACTGTAGTCACTCGTCTGTATCTTTGTCGTCACATTAGTGCACCCTGCTAAACCGTCCGACAGATTCAGATACTTGCTGTTGGGTACGCTAATGCGAGTGCATTCGCCAGGTTGCCTTAACCTCTAAAATTGTCTCCCCAGACGACTAACGGCGCAGTGCGACCTCACGTTGGGCTCTGCCCAAAATTTCTAGTAAGTCTTACACTTCTACTGTTGCTAATGTGGAGAACGTTCTGTATTACTTCAAGCAGTTTGAAAACTTCAATCATTTCGGCCTTGTGGGGTCCAAATATCCAACGACACACTGCGTTAGGCGATGGGGGACCAAAATACCATGAGTTAAGAACAGATTTGGGGGTCTAACCCCCATCCAAAACTTGCAATTGTAACTTGCTGCTGTGTAGGCTACTGCGAGTGCATTCGCAATGTTGCCTTGCTAAAAGCGGATTTTAAAACATCTTAAATTGTCTCCCCAGAGCCAATAAGAGAACACATAAAAATTAAGAAACGAGGATAATATTAAGTAACATGCAAATACGTATTACACACATTGCCTAGCCTATATATAGGGGTTCTTAAAAAAGTGGAATATCACGCACTGCATATAGAGCTAGGGGCGTCGACCCAGACAAAGAAGTAGGCATACATCAATGTATGCAGTGCATGAATATCAGACGTCTAAGGCAGGAGTGATAAAGGAATCGAATTTTGGGGGCTATGATGCTTTTCTTCCCCTGTGTTCTTTATCATCCCCTCCTTTTTGTCCCACCTTCTTTAAAACCCGTTCTCAGTCCATAAAAGCTGGGGTCTCGCTAGTGCTAAGTTCTCCTCTAAGTGGGTCCGAGCGAAGCCCGGCTGCTAAACATATTAAGTGTGTTTTACTGCGCATTATTATGTTTAATGGGTGTGCTAAAACAGTCATTATTTAGTAAATCCCCTAAAAGTAGGGGGACAAAACATTACATCCCCCTTACTTCGAAAAGTAGGGGGAACATGTGCACCCCATGATCGACGCCCATGTGCATATAGATAGATGAATTTGACAGTTTTTGGAAATGATGAGCATTGATCATATAAGTTAAGGAAAGTCATGTTGAACACTCGAACACAGTCCATGACCACCCTTCTCTGCAATGTTCGAGGCTAATCATTTACAAAATCGATCTACATAAAGTATGTATGTTCACTTCTTTGCGTGCCACCCGGTACTGTCTTCAACAATTGTCAACAGTCATAAGAAATCCCCGTGCTGTTCGGACCACCTTTCTGTCCGTTTCTAACACATTACCATCATAAGATGCAACCTTGTTTCTGAATTCTGCAAAATGACACAAACAAACCAATACTAAGGACCATAAAAAGCAAACATCAAACATGCATCACACCAACAAAAATCCGCTGAAAAAAATAAACTGTGTACCACTATCACTTCTAGATAACCCAGGCTCGACTGGCGCCCAGATTCTTTGAAGAACTGAATCATTCAGCAGCACTGCTCAAAAATCTATAAATTTTCTTTCTCACACAGAAAATTGTTAAATTTTTAATGACTTCATTGAATTAAACAGCGGCTGATATGCTGTGCTATGGAGATCCTTTTTTGGGACACAGTGTAGATAAAATATATATGAAAATTAATTTTCGAACAAAAGCACAATTTTCTTCCTTTGTTCGGCTTGCAAGGGATACCAGTTACATTCAAATCCAGGTTCACCGGATCACAGCAAATATCTTATATTTTGCTAGAATTTGCATATCACATATTTTCTGCATACACTGTGGTTGTAAAACTTGCATGTGCAAAAATTATGTGAATAATTATCTTACACTGCCGCATACGCTGTATATCGACATACTTCTACGTAATTAAATATATAACAAATAAAATGATATGCCTCACACAGCCATCCAAACACTGTGCACAGTTTGATATTTTAACTGATAGACAAAAATTTAGACTGCACTTCAAATACCATGCAAGAAAATACAGTGGTACCTTTATGCTTCACTGATGATGGTGAAGGTGTTTTCTTCGTATGTTTAGCACTGCCTGCAATGTGAACAGGAGTCTTCACAACATTTCTCATTTCTTTCCTGGATGCATCGTGATGCAAAGAATCAAAAAATCTGGACTTCTTTCCCGCTCTTTGCTTGAAGGCCCTTCTACTGGAACTTTCTCTGAATAGCAGAGGGTCGATTTCTTTGCTCTTAGGTACATTGGGTTCGTTTCCTGAACTTGCATCGTTGCTCCTCCTGTGTGCAGATTTGCATCCGTCACATACAAGCTCTTCGCCGTTAATTCTGTCTCGAAATCGATCATCCATCACATCTGTGGACAAATGCCACCTGTGCTTAGAACTGAAGCTGTCTTTCTGACCATGCTTAGTGTCAGACGATACACGTGAACTGCTGCTACTCCTCCTGTGTTTACCTTCTTTGTTGTCAGCAGCTGAGATATGGTGGTCGCCATGTGATAAATTACCAGTTCTGCTATGGATGTCTCGAAAGTCATGATGTGAGTTACTGTGTGAAGACTGAGCCTTAACATGGACAGTCTGCACATTTCTACCATGTCCTTTTCCCTTGTGTGTATGGTGCTGATGTCTTGAATGGGAGTCTTCTTTACGATGTTCTCTTACATCTGACAATACATTATGCAACAGACATTATGCACACAGTCACAGACCATGTCATAAGGCAATTCATGTCATGAGACAATTTCAACTGTGCAAACTATTTTAAACGGAACCCATTCTCACGTTAGATGACAGATGTCCAGCAAATAGAAACCGACTGTCATTATTTTTTCTTTGCATGTCAAGATGCAAAAATTGACAAAATACTAATGAGCAAAAGTGAGAAATGTATGCTGTTACCAGTATTTGTGTTCTGTTTCTTGTGATGAGGGGTAGATGGAGACTTGGTTGCATCGTGAGTATCATATCTTGCAATGAAAGGCAGTGTTGGCAAACTGTAGCTGTCCATTCGGTCTTCATCACATTCCTAGTAAAACGGTTGAGAAATAAAATCAAATAGACAGTAAGCTACACCTAACAACAGCTGACATGTTCACGATGTTTGCTTCAAAACATCTACAGAATAATTACGGTTACCAGGAACCATTAACTGGATGGTCTAACTATAAAGATTACACAACGTCTGAATTAGTGAATTCAGTATTCATGGCTAGTTTACAGAAATACTATACAGTTGTTTCTACTCTACAGGGGCGTATTTGATTATGTGCTTTACAAAAAAAACGTCAGCAAAACCATCGAACCAATATTGGGTTTACAGCTTTCTGCATTCATTAACATGAATCTTTAAATGCGAAACTACAATGTAAAATATCTGTAAACAAACAAATTTTGCATCGTTTCTGAAGTGAATAATTCTGTTACAAAGTTGCACAGCTGAGATCCATAACAACAGACCAAGCACAAAGTATAAACTATCAACAGCCTTCTTAACTACATTATAGTTCATATGACACTTTATAAACAGTTGATATTGTCTACTATTTCAAAATCAAACACTGACAGTTAAAACAACTCCAGATGACGTTATACATACATGACCAAAATGGCCACTGACTCCACAATTGTAGCAGAACTTCCGTTCAACTTTTTCTGACTTGGCTGTTACAAGAGGCCCAGGAGAAGTCTACAACAGTAATGCAAAGTATAGTGAAGCTACTATAAACACTGGTAAATACAAACTACTTCTTACTCATGTTTAACAGGCCACTTCTTCTACAGTTAATCCAGATCGACCTGATCCTCAAAGTACACCCTTGGGCATTGTTGCAGCAGGACCTTGTAAGGTTGGATGCCTTTTCAATCACAGAGACAACACCTTGTAACATTGTGCACTCCCCTATGTGAAAGACTGAATGACCACGACCCACTTATATAAAGTGGTACACCCAGTAATCTTTTTCTGGAGCATGACAGCAATTTTGGCTGAATGTCATGGACTCCTCATGGAAGTGGCAGGAAACGAGGTCGGCCAACAAAGACATGGCGGTCCACATTCAAAGAAGACTTGAGGACAGAGGAGTCGATTGGAGCAGCGTCCGGGCTGTGGCTACAGACAGGCACAGATGGCGAACTCTTGCTGCCCATTGTCCTGATAAGGACTGGAGGATCTAAGTGCTAAGTAAGTAAGTAAGTCCTCGGCGGCACTATTGATTCACATAATAATAACAGTAATAGTAACAGTCACAACAATGTTTATGGCGCTAAGAGTCATCATGGCACTGCCAAGGCGAGAGTTCACCCAGTTCATTTGACGAATGTAGCATGAGCACCAGGCGGCTGCCAACATTATGACCAAGCTGATCAGCATGACCCACAAAGTCACCTAACTGGCAGCTATAGTACTATGTTCACTCCTGCCATTCACTACTACTCAGCCCGAAAGTGGTGATAACAAGACAAGCATCAAGCCACACTGAGTGCCACTGAACCATGACTGTTTCTGCTCTCCACAATGATAATCTGCTGCTGCTTGTTCTGGTATTTACACATATTACAAATATATAACTAATTTATTATACAGTTTTTATTAACTAGCGTATTTATCAAGATTGAAGTAAGGATGAGCCCTAAACTAAACTTCTGGAACTGATGCAGCAACATTTTTACAGAACGGCTGTCCTTCCCATCAGCCAATAAACAGTGTGTGTCAACTCACTGAGTGAACATCGACTAATAATACGACAAATAACAAATGCCACTTCAACTGCAAAGAAACAAAATGCTATAAAATACCATATTTCATCACACACCACGATATGAATTTGCCATATACAAAAAAAATTAATACAGTAAGATGGGCAAAAGATGACATCACAACGTAACACTTACAGTCAAATGGTACTGTCTCCACAGATCTGGACATTCCTACAAAACAATGTTACAGCAACTGTGCACAAGCGCACACAAGTACAGAGTATAACCAGCCCCTTTTCTAGAGTTACGTCAGGTTAAACCAATCCCCAAAAATAAACTCATGAACTGTAGTGGCTTTATAGGTCTGATGCTCTGATCCCCAACTATTACAACTAACAGTATCTTAAAACAATTACAGAACAATCAAACCAGTGATTCATTAAAAACTATATAGAGATTAGAGATAACGTATTCACCGGCACAGTATAAATAATTTCTGTGCCATTGTAATGATTTGCCATGTTACGGTGTATTAGAAGTTGTCCACGTTATTATTATTATTTTTACCCTCAGTATTCCATTCCCGAGGAAGCCTAAACATTAACTAAGCAAATGTATCTGGAGTGACCATCAGTGGTCTGGCTGATCTTCAACAATAACTGTCACGCAACAGGACAGCGTTGAACCGTTGAAAGACAACTGAAAGGCACTGGAAAAAAGAACACTCGCGGCGGTCGTCATCGGAGGACCTGGAAATTCGTATGCCAACATCTCACAACAGATTACGGGCCGACTCGTTCAGTGGACCTTGTGTCTCAACGGCAATGAGGTGAAACACAAACTGATGGGACAGATTGGTGTATTATTATTATTATTATTATTATTATTAGTATTATTATTGTTATTATTATTATGCCGGTTGTGCACAACCTTTGTGAGCCACAGGCCACACAAAAGTCTTAAAGTCACAGCAGGCCAGACTAATGCAAAATGCGGTTATCATCAATGCCAAAAAACTGCAGAATTGTGTTGTACTATATAGTTTACCGAGCTCAGTGATGGCGTATTTCCAAAGGAAAGTGGAGGTATATATGTGCCACTTAAAACAAATTGTAACAGCCTGTGATCCAGAAAAAAACCTGCAAGACAGTAAATAAATAATTTGCAAGGCATATAATTTTGTATATTATACATTATATTTGATTTTTCTCTTGGATGTTGCGGACTGAATGACAACCCATCACGGGTCAGATTTGGCCCATGGACTGGAGTCTGGAGGTTGTTTGCCACTGATTTATGCCTACCATCTGAATGTGGCCACGCATTCGACATCGTCGGCAGATCTCACTGCGTATACGTCTCCGTCGGTCACAGTCACGTACAGCATGACCCGGCTGGTGACAGTTGAAACACAGCGACGCTGCACAGCTTCGTGCTACGTGACCCCGCACGCCACACAGCATGCACGCCAACAGCTTCTAGACAAGTACAGTACAAACAGAACTGCTCCACATGTCAGTCACACAGTCTTCTACTGCTGTCCAGTCCACGACTGCAAAGCTGCAACCAACAGTGGTCGTAAGGACCACCAAAGCAAGCTGCAGACGAGATGAAAATGCACCTATTGCAATGTGATAACAATATTCTCAAAACAAGATTCTACAAAGGCTGAGCAAAATGCATGAGAGCTCCCCTCCAATCTGTGGTACAGTCAGTGAGGACTTGAGCATAGTATAATTCATGCATTGTATGGCTAGTTACTATGTACAAAGTATAGATTAATGAGACTGCTAACTACCATTCAAGCTACAGTTATCTCACTTTTGGCAGAGGACAATCCCTTGCTAAATGTCCTCTTTCACTGCAGTTGATGCACCGAGCTTTGCTTGTTGTTTGGGTGTAGTAGCGTGAAATGTTAGGTGTGCCAGCAGCCCTGTCTTGTGCACTTACTTCCCAATTACAATCTGTCAACATAACACACTTTCAGCAATTGATGAGCTAACATAACAAGTGTGAATTTTTTTATTAAACACTCTACATGAATCATCTATACATTATAATCTACTAGGGATACCGGTTTATAGCGGGATTTTTTTGGAAAATATGCGGGAAGCTCGCCAGCCAAAAATGCGGTAAAATATGCGGCATTTTGCCTAAATATGCGGCAAATATGCGGCATATAT
>Ga0056124_1000927_pt1 | contig 10286 bp, 9 predicted proteins | sample WorMetHEROISLAND_2_FD_70069 | JGI IMG/M metagenome (GOLD analysis project Ga0056124, IMG submission 70069) | Marine gutless worms symbiont microbial communities from Max Planck institute for Marine Microbiology, Germany - Olavius sp. 4 HERON ISLAND | ecosystem: Host-associated > Annelida >... | reverse complement strand
TCACTGTAATCCATTACATGAGAACCTAGAATGTGATATCGACAGATCATGGTTGCACTGCATCGACCAAGAAGATGCAGAGAAGTTTCATCCTCCTCTTGACACAGAGGACATAGTGCAGCTGATTTAACCTTCAATAGGCTTCCAGAGGTTGTCAAGGTACAGATTCACGCAAAATTTCATCAAGCTAAGTGCATCGGTTTATGAGTTATTGTGTTGACAGAGTGACAATGATGAAAACAATACTACAGTCAGTCAGTGTGCTGGTCTGTCTGCCAGGCAAGAGTGCTGGATCGAAGTCAGTTAAAACAGTGCATTCAGCGCCAATAAATAAGTACAAACGGCCTAGAAAAATGTACAAATGAATGGGTAAAACTTGGGGACTGACTGTTGGTGCCGCTGCGACCGACAATGTGTCGGTGAAACTTTGGATCAATGTTCAGCTCCACATACGCCATTCGACTCGTCTACACACCAGACAACAACTACAAGTACTACTACAGATGAAACTTTGGATCAATGTTCAGCTCCACATACGCCATTCGACTCGTCTACACACCAGACAACAACTACAAGTACTGCTACAACTTGTAGTAGTAGTATTGCATTAAATAAACTTACTGGTCTAGCAGTGGTAAAAGAACACATCAGGCCTCCGATTTGGCAGGTTTTGCACTATACAAAATTACTTACTTACTGACTTGAAACAACAACAACTACTAGCTTACTGCAAGTCTCAGGCGCTGGCTGTAAACTAGGCCTAGCAACGGTTGGCATACCAGGTCGACGACAAGGTGGGTCAGCATTTTGATAGCTTGCTCAACATCCTCCAACCTGATACTGTTACAACTATGATGACTGCCACCACTACTACTACTGGCTTGGTAGTGTAATGGTCAGGACGTTGGACTTGCAATTGCGAGGTCGTGGGTTCAACTCCCAGTCAGGTCGATATCAAGTGTTTACTACTTGGATGGGTGACTGTCTGCGGACAGGTAAAGCATCTCAGTATATAACCAACACCAAGGTCAACTCAGCCTTCCATCCCTCAGGGGTAGGTAAATCAAGTACCAGCCTGCATGGCTGGGGTTAAGGCGAGGTGCGTTCACTTGTGTCAGGTGGCAGGTAACTCTGTGTGACACCATATGGCATGTGACGCTCCGTAGCTCTGTGATGGGTTTCCAATCCATAAAGAGCTATACGCACCTTTACCTTTACTTTTTACCTCTACTACAATCAGGTCATGCTGCTGCTGCTGCTGCTACTACTACTACTACTACGACAATGACGACGAATACGACTACTACTACTGACAGGGTCTACTACTACAGACCAGGTCGTTGACAAGCTGTTGAAGCATGTTGGTAGCTTGCTCCACGTCTTCTGGAGGTCCTTCCAAGCGTATCTGGTCCTGCTCCTCAGTAAACTCTATGTGCACCTGCACAAAATGATGGCAATCAGAGATCTCAGTGATGGTAATCAGATTAAAGGTTTTTGGTTCTTAACCAGTCAGCGAACTAAGCTATCACTGAAGCACACGTTTCAATGAGACATGATATTATAGGCACGTTGTATGTAAGATCAGCAGGTTATTTCTTAGAGAAGAGAACATAAGATATAAATTGCCTTCCATCAATGATAACTGACTGATTAGTTAACTAAAAGAATGAGAGAAAGACTCAAAGCAAGCAGTGTCAGCTCGTACATCAAAGCTTCATGCCAGTAGAACTTTCACAGCAATACACAAGTTTGAACAGTATCGGTCAGCCATAGCCAACTGCCAAAAAAGACAAGGTTTACGCTGAAGTGACCCTAACCATAAAAATAACCCATACACTAACCCTCTAGAGCTCTCCCTGGCCCCAACCGACCCACCCTAATGTACACACAAGCCTGAACAAGCAGTTAAGAAAGGATGGGGAAGGATGGCAGATGAGGGATGTGGACTGTCGTTGCATGTGTCCTAACCCAAACCTTGACCTTTGATCTTCCGAGTTAAAAACTGGCAACAACAACCCTAACCCTTGGCAGTGGTGGCTCTTGGCTACAACAGAGAGTAGCCACCGAGAACTTATCAAAGCAAACAGTAGAAGTTGATTGGCTGACCCGTGGGAAATCCCCAGTGATGCGTCGAACATTGGCACCCTGTCGACCAATGATAAACCTGTGAAGCCATGACGGAGCTTCCACTGCATTAGACTCTATGCTGTTTGCCTACAACCATAGATTAAATATCACAATAAGCTACAACTGTCATAAAAATATCGACAAACGCAGCAGACAGACCGAGACAGGGAAACAGATAAAAAATGTGAAATAACTCTAACATACTTTGGCACAGAACACAGCTTGTCCAGAACACCTCTAAGCATAATTGTCTCGAAGATGTCATAGTAATAGCAGTAATGTAGTAGTAGCAGCAGCAGCAGCAGTAGCAGTAGTAGTAGTAGTAGCAGCAGTAATGTATCAGTAGTAGTAGTAGCAGCAGCAGCAGTAGCAGTAGTAGTAGTAGTAATGCAGTAGTTACCTTGGCACAGACCATGCTGAGCTGTGGTGACTATTACAACAACAACTACTACTAGACACTGTAGTAGTATTTGTAGTAGTTACCTTGGCACAGAATGCAAGACTGGTTTATCAATTTCACCTCTCAGCATGTCATCTCCGAGACATTCTTGTAGTATTTGTAGTAGTTGTTGTTTGTCTAGGTCATGTCTGAGCAAGTAGTAGTAGTAGTTGTTGTTGTGTAAGTACATGTAGTAGTAAGCTTGGTGCAGACCATGGCAAGTAGTAGTAGTAATAGAAGTAGTAGCTGCTGCTGTTGCTGCTGAGCTGCCGCTGCTGAGCCGTGGTTACTACTACAACCACTATTACTACTACTAGACACTGTAGCAGTATTTGTAGTAGTTACCTTGGCATAGACCATGGTCAATGCAGGTCCCAGCTTATCTGGATCACCTCTGAGTGTTATTGTCTCTGAGACGTTATCCGAGGGTGGAATTTCCACGGAAACTCCAGTGGAGGCCAGTATCTCGGTCAGACCAGAGCCCTTCGGTCCAATCACGTAACGGTGCTGGGACTTCTTCACCTCTACGGACACCGTGGCCGATTTACGCTTCTAAACACACACCACACAATGCACCGAGAACTTATCATCAGGGTTAAAAACTTTTTTAAAAAGCCCAACCCAGTGGGTCTATTGGGTTTCGGGTTTCTTGAATTAAACCCGCTTTTTTACCCAACTTGATGAGTTACAGTGTTTTCGTAGGTTTTCAGTTATAAGAATGAGCACTGCTAGATACTGTCCACATTAAATAAATATCCAAAAACGTGCAAAACTCAGAATCCTAACCGTAATAAAATATTTCATTGCTAGTGAAACAAGAAATTAAAATTAGATTAAGTTCAGGTAGGTTTTTGGTGGGTTTACCTAATAAAACCCCACCAATTTTTTGCGAATGTGCCCAGGTGTTTCAACCCTGCTAATCATGAGGCCATCCTAATCAGCCACATTACAGGTCTTGCCTATCAGTCTGTCTGTTTGTCTGTCTGTCCCACAAAGACGCATAGCTCGAAAGCAAAATGGTTTAGAAAAACCAAAATTGGTGTAAATGATCCCCAGTATGCAAATTTTCAGCTGAAAAGATCAGAGTGGTACAGCTATAGGTGGACAGCAGCATAACATGGCGGCACTGGGTTGACGTAAATTGTCCTCGTTATACGAAAATTAGCAAAGAAGGAAATATATAGCAGAGAATTGGCAGAAAGAATTTCTTACCTTCTCTTCGTAGACAGTGAGAATGAATCTTTTAGCTTCCAGAACTCCCTCTTTCTCCCCTGAGACCACAATCTCATCCTTGTCCACGGAATGCGGCGGAACGACTATTTTGACTCCAGTTCTTTCCATTAGTTCCCGCAGTGTCTGGTTATCCGGTCCACAAATGAATGGATGATAAACCTTAGGGACTGGCAGACGCTCAAACGCCAGCTTTGCCTACAAGAAACAACAACTAAGCTGGAGTCCAGATGGAACAATGCATAGATATACTGAACAACTAAGTTAACTAGTTAACTAATTACCTAACTAACTAAGCAATGAACAAACAATCCAAACAACGAATGAACAAACCAATGAACCTACTAGCAAACTACGGTAACTAACTAATGAATGAACCAACCATATGGAACTGTCCAACAAACAGACCAAGTGAACTAATGAACTGACTAAGCTATTCTCCATATCACCATTCCCGAGATGCATCATAATAATGTGTCTGAGTAAACACAAATACTTATTCTATGGTTGTTGTTGTCGTCATTTTTATCGAAGGTTATGGCTGGAAAATACATTACTACCGGACAGTTTGCATCGTTTTACTTGCTACAGCGACATTTTGAACTTGCAGTTAAGTCAACTGAACAATGTTTGTCAGCATCTTGCCGTTGACGTTACAAAGCATAGAATAAGTATTTGTGTTTACTCAGACACATTATTATGATGCATTTCGGGAATGGTGATAAACCGAATGCTCAGCTACAATGGTGTAGTAGTAACCTGTTGATCGAGATGAGCTGTATTTCACATCTAGTCCTGTCAATTCCCTTGGAACTACTACTACTACTACTACTACTATTACTACAGCTGCAACTACAACAGTGTAGTAGTAACCTGTTCATCAGAGATCAGCTGTATCTCGTGTCTGGCCCTGTCAATACCCTCGCGAGTTCCTGAAATGGTTATTGCGTCAGAAGGATCGTTTGGTCTTGGTACATTAATTTTGGTAGCGGTTGCTAGCTCCAATTCATTGAGTTTTTTGCCTTTCTGTCCGAGCACAAAACGGTGATGTTCTTTTGGGATGCGGACTGCAGCATGGGTCTAAAAAACAGAAACATTCACAGATTTCAGTTCAATTCAATTCAATCACTAACTACAACAACAACCAGCACTGACACAGATTACTATTAAAGCACAACACAGCACTTATCACAATAAGGCCACTGAGTTTGTCATAACTTCGCAAAATATCGACTGATTTTTTGTCTCTTAGAAAAGTGAATGCCAGCCAATATCCTGTGAAACTATGACAAGCTTTGTGGTCTACTTTTTATGCAGCCGCCAAAATAGGCCACATAACAAGTCCTGTCCGTCTGTCTGTCTGTCTACGACTCTCATACAGATTTTTAAGTTAAAAACTAAAGGGAGTAAAAAAAAACAAAATTGGTGTGAAAGTTCCCCAGGGCAGGAGTAACTGGTGTGCCAATTTTCAGCACGAAATGCTATTTAGGTGAAGGGTCTCGGTGGCAGAGTGCAGTGCATAGCTAAGCACATGGCAACATATTATGTTGACACTGTGCCTACAAGTTCGCTTCTTTTATAGATATTTCTTTAGAGTAAGCAAATAGGAATGTATAACTTTCACATACATTGTCTTTCTGTCTACAAAACAATCTTGTGTTCCAGTTGACATCTTTAACAGTTCAGTTAAAAAGAATCAGATTTAAACCTTGTCTGCTAAAACTGAACTTTGAAACTTGTCCATAAAGCATCCGCAAGAAACGTGTAACTAAATATCTCACAACACTTTAATTACACTGACTATTCTTCACCTGTGTCTGAAGCTGCTGTACAATAAGTTTGCGAGCTTTCAACACAGCATCCGTTTTTCCACTAACAACGACCGTCAGACTTTGATCCTTCGCCAGACTCATCTCTATGCTCACTCCTGCACCATAGATTTACTTATTTACCACACATGATGCTAAGTAAGTGAGTAATAGTTTAATGCACATGCATACAGGAGAACAGTTTCCAAATCAAGTGCAATGCACATACAACGAGACAGAAGCTTAAAGCAAATACTGAATTATCTAGCATAAACCAGAGAAACCACAGGTATTACACAGAGACATTTTAGAGTACAAGACAATGACAATAAGGCACTCCCCAAAATCATCCAACTCCACACCTAAATAAAAACCTCATTAAATATACTTAAACAAGCACTGTGGTATAAAGGATTTTTGTGCAATTCATGTGTACAGCTGGGCAACTCAAAAGAATGCCCATAGGTACTAGGTTAGAACGATATCTGTATTGGGATATCGGGTATTGCCCAATACTCCCCAGTATTGGGCACTGGGCAATAATTTTATTGGCTGCCAAACCCAAGACTGATACCGCTCAGACATACTGACAACAGCAGGAGCTGTCGCTATATACCAAGATCAAACTAGAAATTTGAGGCAGAGCCCAACTTGTGGCTGCCCGGCGCCATAAGTCTGACTGGGGAGAAAATTTTGGGGGTTGAAATTCTGCTTCTAGCGACGTCACGTGGCCCGAATGTAATCGGATTAGCCTGCACAGCACACGCAGTGGCAATCTTGGGTGGGTCAAAATGAGACAACTAAACTTTGTGGTTAGTGGACCAAAGTTCAACAAATTTTTTCGTCAATGCAGGAGGACTTGTAGTTCCATGAAACAGCCACAGAGACAGACGAGACAATACCAGTCTTAGCCATGATGTCAGCACAGGTCTTTGCTTGTTCTCTCCCGCGATCACCAAACTGTGCCTCTGCCATCTCTTTGTAACGACGTTCTTCAACAGGCACTGAGAATACCTGCAAACAGACACAGAGACAGACACACAAACCAATAGACAGACAGACAGACAGACAGACACAGGGACCACCAACCTGTAATAGCATTCCTCAATGGGTACTGAGAATACTTGTGCAGGTGGAAGAAAAGACAGACAGACAGACATACAGACAGACAGGAAAGACAGATAGACACAGAGAGATGGAGACATATATGCACACAGGCAGACAGGACTACACACATATCCCCGCAACAATGCTCTTCCATCAGGAATGAAAATACAGATAAACATAGGACTACACAGAAACAGAGACACATAGACAGGGAAACAGACAAGCAGACAGACAGAGAGAGAAAGGCAGACATCATGATCAGTCACACAAACAGAAAGACAGATAGAGATATACAGACACACAGACAGACAAAAGGATAGGCAGACAGACATCATGATCACCAAGAAACTGAGCCTCTGCCATCTCTTTGTAATGACATTCTTCCATGGGTATTAAAAATACCTAGAAATGTCAAAAGACTACTACGACTACTATATGTACTACACACAAAAAGACAGACAGACATCACATGCTTGAGCAATAGCTACATAAACTGTAGTAGTAGATGCAGAAACCTGAGTTACCTGTGTCTTAGTAACAGTGGCACAAACCTTAAGTAGTAGTTCCATAAATCCGAGTTACATGTCAGTAATACTGGCATAAACGTAAGCCTTTGCTAGTGATATAGTAGTTACGCATACATGTGTGGTAGTAACAATGACCTGTGTAGTAGTGGATGATCGCAGTGACATCTTCTTGCCCCAAAGGTTCCTAGCGGAATCAGTCGGAGACCCGGGAATCAACGTGTCCGATCCATTACCAGCTGACCCAGCACTAGTAGCAGTAGGTAGGGGTGGAAAAGCTTCTGCATAGGATAAGTCATCTCCGGGTGCAGGTGCCACGGAGGACTGGAAAAGATTGCTGGCAGTATACATTGTCAGATCCGAGCTCATATCAGTACCGGTCTGTCAGTACTTGCTGCAACATAATCACGACAGAAACGTAATCGCAACAGAAACGTTCTCTATCGAAAATATTAATTCAAAACAGATATTCTATAACACGGAGAGCGGCATACTTTGAAAAGTACTACAACTGCCAAGTGATAGGAGGTACTAGGAGAAACTGGCTAAAACCAAAAACCCGGTCAAGAAATTGGCTAAAACCCAGTCGAGGGTCTGAAGCATTTACTGCACTTCTTTTACAGTTAAAGCATTATTCATTCAACAACAAAGTATGGTATTAAAACTCTCAACATGAAGCAAGATTCACAATTATTGGCCACAGCATGTCTAAAGTGCTATGGTCATTTGGCCATACCAGTTTCACTGTCGATTGTGTAATATTGTGACTTTTGGCCAAAACTCCACTATTTCAAAGTGTTGGATAACAAGTCATACAAGTTGTACAACAAGATAACATGTCAAGAATTGTGGATTTGTTGTAGTAGGACCGTTTTTCTATGGAGTCATGCTGCACAAATTTTTGTGCAATTACTGTAGACTTTCAATTTGTTGTGGACTTATTTTACGACTTGTTGTACACTGCTGTGCAACAAGTCCACAAAGCAAGTGGAGATTGGACCTTTACCAAAGTCCCAAAGCTACATTTTGCTTGAAACTGGTATTTGGGTCAGACATTGCTCCTGGTACCATAGCAACATATGCCTTAGCAGCAATTGCCTTCATGCCAGTTCTCAACGAAGACACAACAGTCTTGGGATAATGGAAAAGTACATATCACTGGAAAGTGGTAGCCACTAACCAGGTGGATTTTTCTGCACAACTGAAGCTAAGTGCTAATTCTTGTTCATATCTCGACATTAGTAACAACCACGGACAACAAAAACAGCTAATTTCTACCACTAGAACTCCATATGTTTCAATGCATATTGCAAGCATGAACAGCACTGAAATTTAAACTGATAAATCACACAACAGTGCACCTAAGTTAAACATGACAAGAATCCTCTACCATCAGAAACAATTATTCTAACATTTTATACAAAGTCAACGCATTCTAAGTAGTTAATGAACGAATAAGTTAGCAGTTAAAGTGCCTTCGTGGCAATTGCTAGATCGTACCCACGTACCGTACTGGGTCCGTTGAAATCAGTCCGGCGAAATACGATGTAAATTCAAACAACTCCAACTCGCGGTGTACCTAAAAAGACCAAAACAGCGTTACTTTCCATTGAAATATCCGTGGGAGACAAAATAGGGACAAAATCAACATTTTTCACTTTGCTTACCTTTTCCACTCGAACGAAAAACGTCACCACAACACGCATCAATAAATAAGTAACGAAAGTCGAACTCAAAGCGGTTCCAAGCCAAGACAAGAGTAGACAAGCATGTAGGCTTCGGTCAAAATAAAATTGACGTTAAACTGGTCTTATAAACGAAGGAAAATCAAAATCAACACAATATTCGTTAACTAAAATATAGTGTTTTACCATCTACTAACGGTAGCTGGAATTACAGCGACGTTTTACGTTAGTTTTCTTTTGGCATCCCGTCAACAGCTGTTAATGCTCGAATTAAGTACGGTATGGAAGTTAATTCGTTCAAAAATTCTTACGGGTTTTATAGGTAGAAAACTTCAAAACTGAGAGAGCTGGACTGGTCATTCATTATACTTTTTCTGTTTTTTTTTCTATAACAATGCTACTAATAATAACACGCAGCAAAGCCGAGGATGAACAAAGTCGCTGATCAGCACGTCTTTTAACAACTGACTACCGTAAACTCTTTTAAAAAAGCTGAGAATCTGAATGTAGAAAAAAACGAGAACTTGGTTTTAAGACCAAGAAATGAGAAAATGGTTTCTACTACATATGATGATCTTTACCGTGCTGCACTGGCTGTGACAAGAGTAGTAAGTCTTTAACAACAGACCGTTAAATGTTTAATATACGATCACTGTTCATAAATCATAATGAAAACAAGTCACACACAACGGCTAGATAATAGACATCACCTTTCACACGCAGCGTACAATCACCTTGCCAATCACCAGCAGCTACAGTACATGATGAACAGAGGCAGCACCAAATGAGCCAAGTAGGAGAGGGCCTCTTTAGTTCAGCCTTCATCACCCTGATGGGTCCCTTTCCGAGTTTTGCAGTCTAAGAAAACTTATCGGAGAGCAGAGCTGCCCATTTCCGGCCTTCTCTCCCCATTTGGACCACATGTTCCAAAGACTGTTAAAACATTCAGACTTTATTTATCCCTTTGCACCCAATTATGAGTTCAACGGACTCTTAGAAAATTTACGGGAGAGTGGGCCTCTCCATTTCAGGCTTTGGCCTCCTTTTCGAATTACACAGACTAGAGGGAAATATGGGAAGTTGGCCTCCCCATTTCAAGCTTTATTTCTCCCATTGTGAGTTCCATGGATTCTTAGGAAACTTGCTGGTCACATTTCAGGCTTTATCCCTTTGGCATTTACAACAAATAATCCACAACAGACTGGAGTTTTGACTTTGACATACACCGTCACAAACTGTCAAATCTACGATGGTGGCACAAATATACATGAAGCTTCAAAACAATCCAGGAATAACTCATAGGCGGCGGAACTGGGGGGGCACGCCCCCCGCCCAACTTTCAGCTTACAGGGGCCTTGCTGCTTAA
>Ga0056124_1000923_pt1 | contig 10299 bp, 5 predicted proteins | sample WorMetHEROISLAND_2_FD_70069 | JGI IMG/M metagenome (GOLD analysis project Ga0056124, IMG submission 70069) | Marine gutless worms symbiont microbial communities from Max Planck institute for Marine Microbiology, Germany - Olavius sp. 4 HERON ISLAND | ecosystem: Host-associated > Annelida >... | reverse complement strand
GGTGAACTTGACCTTGTCCTCGTCGGCGCAGGTGGTCTCCGGGTCGACGATCAATTCAACAGTGGGCGCCGAGGTGTAGGGGTTGACCTTGTCCGCACAGGTCGGATCCGAGGCGCCCGAAGCGTCGGCGTTTTCTACCTGGTAGGCGGTTACGGTGGATGTGCTGTTGGTCACCACGATCACCGGGGCGCCCACCACCGCCTGAGTCGAGGTCACCAGGGCCTCGGCCGGGACGGTCACGGTGATCACCTCGGCGGCCGTGATAGCGTAGGCCGCCTGGGCGTCCAGGGTGATGGTCACGCGGGTGTCGCTCGTGCGCACCACCTCTGTGCTGGTGGCCGACTGCTTGTCGCGCACCTCGTTGTTCCAGCCGGTGGACTCGGACATGGCCGAGGTGATGCCGTCGATGATTTCCTGGCGCACCAGGTCGTTGAACGAGCCGTCGTCGGGCACCCAGGTGTCGTCGGTCAGGTCGATGATAATGGTCTTGCCGCCGGTCACGATGGCGGTTTCGGCGGTCGAGGGCGTGATGGTGCCGCTGACAGCCGCCGTAGCAGCGGTTGCCACGGTAATATCGACGGTGTCATCGTCGGTTTGATTGCCGCCCGACCCGGTAAAACCTTGGTCGTTGGTCTGGATCCGCAGGCTGGCCGTGCCGGTGAAGTCGGTGGTGGGATCGAAGCTCAGCCCGTTCAGGGAGGTGTTGATTTCCGACAGGGTGCCCGTGAAGGTCATGGCCGCATCGGCCGTGCCGTCGCCGTCGGTGAAGTCCAGACCCGTGGTGCCGTTCAAGGTGATGGTGCCGTTGGTCCCGGTCAGGGTCACCTGGATGTCGTTGGCCCCGGCATCCGAATCGCTGATAGAGATCAGGTTGGCGGCTCCGCTGGAAAACACCAGGGCGGTGTTCTCAGGGGTTTCCTGGGCATCGGGCACGCTGTGGACCGGGGCGTCGTTGACGGCGCCGGTCAGGGTCAGCGCCACTGCGGTCGTGCCGGCGGCATTGTCGGCCAGGTCATAGATCTGAGCGGACGCTGCCGCAATGGTGTCGGTACCGTTGTCGTCGTCGTTGAAAGCGGCGTCCACCGTAATGGTGACGACCTCGTCGGTGCCGTCGGCATCGGCTCCCATGGAGCTGATGGCACCCGCATCGCCGCCCGACACATCGGAATAGGTGAAGTCACCGGTCACCAGATTGCCGGCTCCGGAGTTGGAAGTGTCCACCGGCTCGGAAAACGTCACCGTCAGGGTCGTACCGTCTTCGGGAGCGGTGGCGCTGAGAATCACCGGGGAGGCGCCGTCGGCCGGGGCCACGCCGCCGTCACTGGCCAGCAGGTTCGGAGTCGCGGCCAAATCGGCCAGGGTGCCCTGGGTGTAGGTCACGTCCGGGGTGGCGTCGGAATCAGCCGCACCGCCCTCGGTCAGGGTCAAAAAGAGCTGGTCGTCATCGGCCGTGGAACCCGTGTCGATGCCGGATATGGTGTAGCCGTCCACGCTGAAGTGGGCCGTGTTGGCGGTGGAGTCGTCGATGTATTCATCGAAGGTCAGCTCGATGCGGTCGATTTTGCCATCGCCGTCGTTGTCGCGGGTGGTGCGGGCGGTGATCGTGGGCGGCGTGCTGTCGATACCGCCGATGGCCAGCGCCACAGCCGTCGTGCCGGCGGCGTTGTCGGCCAGGTCATAGATCTGGGATGCAGCTGCGGCCAGGGTGTCGGTGGCGTGGTCTCCGGCGTTGAAGGCCGCGTTGACCGTGAGGGTGACGACCTCGTCGGTGCCGTCGGCATCGGCGCCCATGGAACTGATCGATCCCGCCCCGCCGCTGGAGACGTCGCTGTAGCTGAAATCGCCGCTGACCAGATCGCCGGCGCCGGCATTGGAGGTGTCCACCGGCTCGGAAAAGGTCACCGTCAGGGTGGTGGAACCCATCGTCGATGCGGCGCTGACGATCACAGGCGCGGCCCCGTCGGCGGGGGTTGCGCCGCCGTCGCTGTCCAGCAGGTTGGTCGCCAGGTCGGCCAGGGTGCCCTGGGTGTAGGTCACGTCCGGGGTGGCGTCGGAATCGGCGGAGCCGCTTTCGGTCAGGGTTAAAAAGAGCTGCTCGTCGTCGGCCGTGCCGCCGGTGTCGATGCCGCTGATGGTGTAGCCGTCCACGCTGAAGTGGGCCGTGTTGGCGGTGGAATCGTCGATGTTTTCACTGAAGGTCAGCTCGATGCGGTCGATCTGGCCGTCGCCGTCGTTGTCGCGGGTGGTGCGGGCCGTGATGGTCGGTGCGGTGGCGTCGGCGGCATTGCAGAATTGAAATTCAACCGCACGAAACGAGTCTTCGACGGCAGTGCTGATTCCGGAGGCCTGCTCGGTCCAGGCCTTGTTGCCGGAGGTGTAAAAGCCGTCGGCCGAACCGTCCCACCAGACCGTGATGATATCCACATCGTCGTTGACGATGGCAAACAGGATTTCATCCGTGTCGATGGGGCTGCGCCGGGCAATGATGAGGTGGCCGTAGTTGCCGCCGGGGGAGCCGTCGACATCCTGCTCGCTGGCTTCGAAGGACCCGCCGATGGTCCAGCGTCGGAAATGAGCCGGCTCGGTCGGCGTGAGGTCCGACCAGACCAGCACCCCGCGGGTGCCGTCGAACTCCATGGCATAGTGGTGGTTGATATTATTATCTGACGGCCACATGCCGCCGAGAGATTCGAGCTGGGTAATCGTGGTCCAGGTCGGGGTGGTATTCTGGACATCCGGCCGATAGGTGTAAAAGCCGTCGTCATCGTCGACGGCCGCCACGACGGCATAGGATTGTCCGGGGACCGGTACGACGATCGCATTGGAATAGTCGTTGGCCATGTTGGCGCTGTCGGCGGTGCTGCCGTAGGTGATGGCCGTGTCCGTGACCGTAAAGCGCGTCACCCGCATATTCCACGCATTGCCATCCTGGGGATTGTGCACGATGCCGCCGCGGGTATTGTCCGTGGGATCGAAAAACCCATGGGAATCCCAGTTATCGGTATCATCTGATTCCGTGGCCACTTCGGTGTTGGCCGTCCAGTCGTCGTTGACATCGGCGCTGGTGCCGTATGGGTCGTCGCCCTTGTAATAGCGGCAATTGGTGTCAGCCACCCTATCTGTAGAACATAACAGGATATTGCGCGTACCCGGCCGCCGCACCAATTCGATAAACTGGGCGATTGCGCCGATGTCGGTGAGATCCGTTTCCACCGTCCAGCCGCCGCCTGCCAGCCAAGCGGCATTTTTCAGGGTCGTTTCAGTGTCGGCGTTTTTGCCCACCGCCACAAACTCGTCGTTGCCCAGGGCCACGATGCCGAAGTGGCGGGATTCTACATCGAGAGCACTGGTGAACGACCAGAGCAGGGTCGTATTGATCCACTGGCCGTTGACGGCGTCCCAAACCGTGCCGTAGACGCTGTGCAAGTTGGAGGTGGTGTTGTAGGCTTCGGCGATGACGCCCACATAGGCATGGTCGTCGCTGGCGGCACTGGCGATATGCCGGACCACGTCCGTGCCCTGCAGGGCCGGACCGTCCTGGGCACTGCCGAACTGGGTGCCGTCCCAGACCTTGTAGCGAAAAACCGCCGAGTTGTTGACCCAGACCAGCACGCCGTTGTCGGCGCCCCGCGTCACATTGACCGCGGTGGTGCCGGCGGCGTTGTCGGCCGCATCGTAGATCTGGGATGCGGCCGCCGCGATGGTGTCGCTGTCGTAGTCCGTCGAAGCAAAGGCCGTGTCGACCGTGATGGTGACGGTCTCGTCGCTGCCGTCGGCATCACTGCCCATGGCGCTGATGGCGGTGGCCCCGTCGCCCGAGGTGTTGGTGTAGGAAAAATCGCCGCTCACCAGATCGCCGCTGCCGCCGGTGGACGTGTAGACGGCTTCGGAAAAGGTTACCGTCATAGTGGTAGAACCCAGCGACGACTTGGCGCTGAGGATCACGGGCGCGGCGCCGTCGGCGGGCGCTGACTCTTCGCTGCCGAAGTTGGTAAATGCGAAGGAGCCGTTTTGCGACAGCCAGGAGGCTTCGATCCAGTCGGCCGAGCGGTCGGTGCTGGAGACGCGCAATTCATCCAAAAATCCATTGACCTGTTCGGTATCACCGGGCGAATCTCCAATAAAGGGGCCTAAATCCGCGGCTGCCAGAGCGATGGCGCCGCCGCCCGTGGGATCGGCAGCATCCGTTTCTTCATCGCCGTCAACATAGATTTTTACTCTTGATCCCGCACCACCGCCGGTTCGAACCATGGCTAAATGGTGCCATTGCTGATCGACCACATCAGTTGTGCCATATACGCTGCCTTCTGTGCCGTCGCTATCGCCGATTGTCACCCTTATTTTATCGGCTTCCCCACCATCATCAGTGGGGCCCACGGTAACATAGTCGCTCCAGGCACTGTCCTGGTGAGTATAAATATACTGGTCATCCGAAACGGCTGAAACAGAAGATTTATACCAGGCTACAATAGTAAAGGCATCATAGTCGTGGTCTTCAATGCCCTCGCCCGATAAATCGATATAGTCATCGCTCCCGTCAAACTGCTGCCCGTCGGCGATCTTGCCGTCCTGCCCGGTGGTTGATACCTGGTCGTCACCGTGGTCGGTATTCGAGGTCGAGTCCGTATACAGATTGTTGTTGCCCGTGCCGGCCTGTTCCTCGTCCAGATGCCAGACCCCCAGGTAGCCTGAATTCCAGACGGCCTGCTCGTCGGCCGCGCTCTGGTCGTAGGTGGCGGTGCCTTTTTTAACGGTCAGGTCATCGATTTCCATGTCGCCGAACTTTGCCGCAGTAACGTTGTCCAAATATATTCTAACCGTATCGATATCGACATTATTGTCAAAAGCAACGCCGGTGGCACTGCCCGAACCGGAAATCAAGCCGGCGCCGCTGATAGCTAGGTCAAAGGTGTTGGCGTCCAGGTCGGCCGTGACGGTGACGGTGGCGTCGCCGCCCGCATTATATCCGGCGTCTCCGCTGACCACCCCGATTTCGGTAACGCTGGCCCCGTCGTAGTAACCGAAACCTTCATGATTCGTTAACCCGTTTTCCGGATCTGTACCGCCCCATTTTAGATTGACCGCCACGCCGGTCGTGTGGCTGGTTGCGGGATCGACCATGGTGGCGCTGTCACCCAGCTGCATCCAGACTTGATACCTAGTCTCGTCGTCTATTCTCTCAAAGTTGAGCGTAAAAGACCATTGGATGGTTCCGGATGTCTGCTGGGTAAAGGTGTGGCTGACCAGCGGCTGGTTGTCGCCGTCATCACGCTCGAAATACAGGCGGTTGTTCAATATTTGTGCTTCGTGGCCGGACAGACTATCGGTTTCGCTCCAGTCATTGCCGACCGTGGTGCTGTCAGCCCGGTTGAAGTCATCCTCCAGCAATGGCTCATTGCGGTAGTTGTAGTACACCCAGATGTAGTCGGTGTCGACGGCGGCATCGATCTGGGGCACCTTGACCCAGACGGTGGCCGTGTCGGTCGTGGCATCCCAGGACTCGACCTCGTACTTGATCTCATCCCCGGTAGTCGCATCCCGGAAGCGCACGTCGGCCCCCACGGTGGCGCTGAGATCCAGGCTGGGCAGATTGGTGGTGTTCAGCGTCACCAGCAGGGGGAATTCGCTCAGGTTCTCGTCGCTGTTGGTGTTGTCCAGGGTGATCTTGGTGCGGTTGAGCCAGTTTGTATCCCACCAGGCGTCCTGCCCGAAGCTGGCCAGCAGGTTTGCTGACAGGTCGGCCAGGGTGCCCTGGGTGTAGGACACGTTCGGGGTGGCGTCGGTGTCGGCGGTGCCCGATTCGGTCAGGGTCAAAAAAAGCTGGTTGTCGTCGGCCGTGGCGCCCGTGTCGATGCCGCTGATGGTGTAGCCGGTGACGCTGAAGTCGCCGGCATCGGCCGTGGAATCGTCGATGTTTTTGTTGAAGGTCAGCTCGATGCGGTCGATCTGTCCGTCGCCGTCGTTGTCGCGGGTGGTGCGGGCCGTGACGGAGAGGGCAGGCGCGTTTTCCGCGCTGCCGAAGTTGCAGAAGGCAAAGGTGCCGTTTTGCGAGCGCCAGGAAGCTGCGACCCAGTCGGCCGAGCGGTCGGTGTTGGAGACGCGCACTTCGTCGATTTGGGTGCCGTCACCCGTTTTGCTGGTATCGTTATTCCAGGCATGTATCCTGAAACTATTGTTATTCGATAGGTTTGTTGCTTGTGTGCCTGTATCTGCCAGGGAACCATCAATGTAGAATTTGAGCTCATTGCTCCCGGTGCCTTCCCGTACGACAGCGACGTGGTGCCAGTCCGCGTCCGTGCCATCCTCGCCGGATTCAAGATATTCCTCGCCACAGATGCATATGATACAGTTTTTCTGAATATAGTACGCGTATTGCGCTGCAATGTCCTCACCACGGTCCCTGTAAATATAAATCCCGGTGGTATTGCTGCAGCCTGTATCATAGTTGCTTTTGGTAACATAGGGGTCGTGCTCCGTCCCGGTGCCCTTGACCCAGAGGCTGATCGAGAAATTTGATGTGCCGAAATCAAAATCGTCTACGTCGCCGTAGTCGATATACTTGCCGGCCGCATCAAACTGCAGCGCCTTGCCGACTCAGCCCGCGATCGAATCGCCGCTGACCATGCCCCCCGTATCCGTGCCATCGTGGCCATTGGCGGTCGAGTCCTCGATGCCGCCCGAACCGGCCGTGGACGGGTCTTCCTTGAGGTGATATACCCCTTTGAAGTTGGCATTCCACACGGCCTGCTCGTCGGCCGTACTCTGGTCGTAGCTGGCCGTGCCGTCGTAGTCGTAGTAAACCCAGATGTAGTCGGTGCTGGAGCCGCCGACGATCTGGGGCACCTTGACCCAGACCACGGCGGTGTCGGTGGCGGCATCCCAGGTCTCGACCTCATACTTGAGCTCGTTGCCGGTGACGGCGTCTCTGAAGCGCACGTCCGCCCCCGTGGTGGCGCCCAGATCCAGGCCGGGCAGGTTGGTGGTGTTCAGGGTCACCGGGACCGGGAAGTCGACCAGAGTTTCGGTCTGGTCGGAGTTGTCCAGGGTGACCTTGACCCGTTTTTTCCAGTTGGCATCCCACCAGTCATCGGCGGCCAAAGATGGACCGGCGGTTAGCAGCAGGAGTACCACAGTCAGTCCCAGGACGATATAGCGGTTCGAGTGGAATCGTTGTATTTTTTCAGAGACATTCAAAGTTTGGCACATAAATTCTCACCTCTAAAGCGCATCAGCTTCAAGTCGCGCGTATCACAGTTCGCATAGATTGCCTTGAATGTTTGTTACTGGTTGCAAAACGGGCTGGTAATTCTCTCCCCCAGGTAGGCGCGGGATGTTTAAACCCAGGTGTTTATTTGCAAAATCCGTGCCGCAAAACTCGTGCAAATAACTGTTACCATTAAGATTTCTAATTTGAGGCCTGTGCGGTCATTGGTGACGATATTTGTCTTCGTTCAGATAAGTTTTTCCGCAAAATTGCGGCGATGTTTTTGCTGTAATTTCGGTGGGTTCGATTCAACGGCAGTTTAATTCAGCAAAATATTGCCTTTGTGACAATTATCGGCAGCCGGTAGGGAATTAATGAAAAATTCGGACGGCAGGATCGCACTGCCCGATTTTGGGGGATTTTGGGGCTGAGACTGTTAAAAGATTTTAGGGTTTTGTTAAAGTTTTTTAGGGCAAAAACAGGTATAGGGTATAAGGTCTAAGGTGTGAGGTTGGAGGCTGATGGTGCAAAGGCGAAGACGGCGTTCGGCGTACGAGGCGGACATCTGTCTTTTGTTCTCCGTCATCTGGAGAGGGGCGGCGAGCGCGTGACGCTTGCGCAGAGCAGTGACCGGCATCGTTAACAGGTTAAATTTGTTTGTCAAAGACATCCATAGCTTCCATGTCGTTGTTGCTGTAACTCTTGCCGGCGCCGGCACCGGCCTGGGCTTTGTAACCATCAATGCTGCCGCTGGAGGTCGTGCCTGCGATCAGCGATTCAATCGCGCAGGTGGCACCGCGGGGACCCGTGGCTTCCGTCCGAACCATTATCCTGCCGTCGGTATCGTTGGTCGCTCCGCCGCCGTCATTGTTGTTCCACACGGTGACGGTATACAAGACACCGTCCAGATTGGACTGCACCAGGGTAACCCCGCCCTCGAAGTCGGTATCCACAGCCGCAGACAATCCCGGGATAACGCCGCTGCCGTTCAACACAAAGCTCCAACTGGCCTGGTTGCCCAGGGCCATATTGGCCTGATTTTGAGCGATAAACGGTATTCTGAGAAGGCCCTTGGCGTGTTCGAATCCGGCTTCGGACGCATAGAAGGCCCTCTCGTACAGCAGGGTGTTGACGGCCAGATGTCGTTCGGTTGTGCTGGTATTAATGGCCGAGAGCCCCAGCACCGTCAACAGCGCCAGAAGCATAAGGGCCACCACGATAATCGAGCCGTTTTCATTATGTAGGATATATTTTGTTTTTTTTATGAAGCTGATCATAGTCCGATCCTTTTTTAATAGCCGCCCTCTCGTTTCGCTCGTTCGACAAACACAGAAAATATCCGACCGATCTGGCCGGATCACAATCCCGTTGCCCTTCGGGCAAATCTAAAACCATTTGTTTTACTTCTGTCTGCAATCCAGCACGATACCTGCCACCTGTACGGGTCGGTCCTCCACCACTTCATTCTTCCGAGATTGCATCATGCAAGAGTTATCGCAATTTTTTATACTCCAATCCTCCGGGATATCAGTTATTCCAGCAATTCAGGATAGTATTCCTTCCTTCGACATTCAGAATTCGACATTCGATATTCGACATTCGCTGTTTGTTACCACTCCGGCCCCCTGATAAAATTTATTCTAACCGCCTCGGCATTGGGATTGTCGGCGGTCACCCAGACCGAAATTGTTTTGCACCAGCTGATGGGGGCTTCATCGGTGATTTGCCAGAAGACAGTGTAAGGGCCCACCTGTTCCTGCAGGATGCCGGCACTTTCCTCCAATTCCGGGTGATCATAGGGCAGACTGGCCAGCCTTTCCAGGGTGTCCGTGGCAATGGTTGTGCTTTCGCTTTGGATTCTGGCGGCCGTATTTCCATTGATCGATCGAATCTGCATGCCGGCGATCGCCAGTATTCCGATGGCAAAAATTGCCATGGCGATCAGAACCTCCATGATGGTAAATCCCCGGCAGGCTTCGGCGGGTTTTTCATCAGTCGTTATGCATTGGTTCAATTTCATTTTTCTCTGACACGTCAGTTGCGGCAATACACGGTTGACACCAGCAGTGTGCGCATGTAGCCTCGATCGGCGGGTACAAAATTCTGAGTGCCCACCTGATAAGACGGTGTCGGATCTGTATATTTCTGAACAGGGTGCGGCGTGCGGACCAACAGCCAGATTTTGACCGCATTGATTGTTCCCAACCGCGCCAGCGGTACCGTTGAATAAAACACGAAATTGTTGGAGGCATCGACATCCAATACATCGTCACCGGTTGGGGCCGGAACGATGTCTGCGGAGTAGCCGAAGGCGACGGCCTCGATGTCGTAGGCCAGCGGCTGGGCCGGATTTCCGTCGTTGGCATCGTCGCGCATCAACGTCGTACCGGACAGGCTGTAGGTGATATCTTCGTTGAACCCGGTGGTGTTGCCATCGGAAAAGCACTCATCGAGTTCATCGATGTCGGTGTCGCCGTCATTGTCATCCCCATCGATACAAAAATCGGGATCCGGCATCGAGTCCCGGGTAAATTGGACCGTGTCGTCATCAGCCACGACAAATCCCGGGAAGCCGCCCGGATAGTCTCCGTCAGCCTCATCGGTGTCGCTGTCGCCATCATTGTCCTGTCCGTCCGTGGCCGCCGGCGCAAAACCGGCCATGCGCAGCTCTCTTTTCATCAATGTCATTGCCGCCCGGGCATTTTGCTGCATTGCGACCGTCAATTGCTGGCTGGTATAAGCCTTTTGCTGGTTTCGGAAGGCCTCGTAGATTAAAGGCAAAACGATCACGAAGATCGCCATCGCAAGCATCAACTCGATCAGGCTAAAGCCATTATGATTTGTATTTTTTAACTGCAATAGATCAGCTCTAGTAAAAAAATCATAAATACAGTAATGTATAATCTTTTCGATCTCACCACAGAGGCCACCGAGAGCACAGAGAATTATTAGAAAAAAAACCCCTTTAGGCTTTTTTCTCTGTACTACTAATGTGTAAATTCTTTAAATTTTATTAAGCAAATTAAGCTGCAAGGGCTGAAATCCTTTTAATTGGAATATGTTGCGTTTGAATGACTGCGGTTACAATTTGACGT
>Ga0056124_1000921_pt1 | contig 10299 bp, 8 predicted proteins | sample WorMetHEROISLAND_2_FD_70069 | JGI IMG/M metagenome (GOLD analysis project Ga0056124, IMG submission 70069) | Marine gutless worms symbiont microbial communities from Max Planck institute for Marine Microbiology, Germany - Olavius sp. 4 HERON ISLAND | ecosystem: Host-associated > Annelida >... | reverse complement strand
GTCATAACACTAACAAAACTAAATTTTGTATAGCGCCGCTGTTGTTAAGTGTAACTAATGATCCAGTAATTGTAATGCAGTGAAGGATCATTCAGTGGTCGGCGTGCACAACGTCACAGTGATGCTGTCCACTACAGTCAGTCAGTCTTTCAGTCAAGCGGCGCTCTGACCGAGTCGACTATTTCAATCATTACACACGCTCAGTGCTCCGCGTCACGTATTGATTAACCCAGAGTAGCAATTGCCTCGATCGTGACGCGCCGCTCTCGGGCTATACGTGCTGCCATCTGCTGACTTGACTTGACTTTAACTGTCCACTCCGCAGCGCTGCACGCCCGACTGCTCAATCCTCCGCAATCACGTCCTCGTAATGAAAACAAAACGGTTCGGGTCGACAAGTCATCGCCAACAACTAACCAACCGACCAACAGCCAGCTGATGCGGCCGCATCCAACACCAACCGCCTCATCATTCCAACGAGTCAGCGATTCGCCACACTCCTGCATAAATTAATAAAGAAATAAAGTAAAACAGAGTTACTGCACTGAACAAAAATTACAGGTGTTCTCCTTGGACTATAAAGCGGACGTTGGGACTCCGAAGCGCGAAGACTCCACCTGGGCCGCACTATGCGTGTAATTACTTTCGAAGTCTGCAGTATACGACCACGATACGTCTACGACACAGACGCACATCGACATACATATTGACTATTTAGCGTAGCAACAGTGCGTTAAAACGTAGGCTATCAGGTTTCTACGGAGGACCGTACGTTCTTAAGCGTTTCTGTTTCTTTTTTTTACGCGCGACAGCACGCAGTGCTTAGCGCGTACTAGCTGTCGTAATTCTGTCTGTCCGTCCATCCGTCTTGGTGTCTGTCACGAGCCCACGTGAGATAGAGACTCCGGGTATTCATCTTATGATAGCGTCCTCACCCAGCGGCACGAAATTTGCTCACAAGAAAAAAGACTCTACGCTATCATATGGTGAAAAAGCGGAGTTTCTGTCTCACCTGGGCTTGATTCGGTACCGGGTCGTGACACTCCAGACGGACAGACGGACGGACAGAATTGCGATAGCTAATACGCGCTTAGCAGTACCTGGCGGCAATGTGCGGCACGATTGTGTAGTAGACCACCGGCCCTGTTCACGCCGGCTGACTGCAAACTGCGGCTGTTTGCCACTTGGCATTCAAAAAACACTACTGATGTTAGAATCAACTAACTACCGTTTACTAAATATACTCTACAATGGCATTGCGAGGGTTGTTTGGTACCAGAAGGGAATGCGGCCTGTAAATATGATTGTGATGACCACATCGCTACAAAACGTAACTCGTGAAGTGACTGGTTACTAGTCCGAAGTAGCACTAATCCGAATTTGGTCCGGTTCCGGTCCGATAGCCAGGGGCCGCCATAGACAAAGATGCAATTTATACACATTCCTAACCCTGTCGCTAACCCTAACCCTATACCTGACCCTGGGCTTGTTCGGACTAATGCCCCTTCGGACTAGTGAACTATCCCAGTTCGAGATTCTGAATTAACCCCAGGATTAACCTGGTTGATCCAGGATTACCCAGGATTAACCTTTGAGCTTCCAATCGCATCGTGCTCATCTTGAGTCACATTTTGTTGCTGTTTCGGCGAAACAGCTGACACCGGCTAATTCTGAGTTATTCGACAGTTTTGGAGAGACATTATTCGTCAGGATTCGGAGAATCGCGCAATCGCAAACTTGCGCTGCAGCTGCTGCCGTTGAGTTGAATCGACCCCGTGAGAATACGTGCAAACAAATCCGTCTCCGCCAGCCAACGCAACTTTCTAGAAAAGAACATAGAAATTGGTAACCACATTTTACCTTATTGGCTTCAATCAATAACAAATTGTTATTTATGCTGCAGTACAATATTTTTGTTGTCCTCCATTTTCCGCCTTCCGAAATTTGGTCCTCCATTTTTCAGCTTTTAAAAGTTTGCTATGAACGTCTATTTTCCGTTCCTCCATTTTCAGTCAACCCGTTAAATTCACGTAGACAGTTTGTTATGTTAAAATATTCACGTCATTAGTTTTAAACACGAACGTATAATTATTATTGTTTTTGTATCAAGGAACATATAAAACATATTTTTGTATATAATATCGATATTAGAATAAGCTTCATTCGAATCAATACACGCCAGTAGATCACGTATGTTATGTATAGTCTTACGCTATCTCTAGTCCAACTGTGCATTTTATGGAGCGTTTCAGAATTGTAGCGTTTAGTGGACCGAATAACCAGGTAACTTTAGTCCCATTTTTTTGTGAAATCGAGAAAACTCGATTTGAAGTTTCCAAAGTTCTCCAGCATGTAACTGGTTTAGTAAAATCGCGCGTTTTGAAGGGGGTACCCAAATTTGATGCACTCGTACGGAGTACATGTACTCATTGAAGTACTGTAGGAGGCGCTATAGAAATTGTTGTTGTATTTCGTAATTCGTAATGGTAAGTAATAAAATCAGTTTGTGTGAAATAGGATGGCGGCAGTGCAGTCAGTCTAAATTTGATCGCGCATTAATCTTCGCTGCTAACTATTCTGCGGCTTCGTTTCGCCAGCGACCGCGATGCAAATTTACGGCGCGACGCCTCCGCGATGCCAAATTGGCTTTTCGTCGGAGGCTGCGAGCTAGCCAGCTAGTCTTGTCGGTCGGCGGGACGACGGAAGGAACAGGCACATACACAACACGATGACAAGTTGTTGTCGCGCTCGTGTCGCAATGTAGACAGTCTAAAGAACATTGCTGCACATTGCTCCAGTAAATCTTGCTTCCAATCCGTTGCCTGCGTCGCCGGCCTCGCGGTGATGGGGCAACTAGCTGCAGCAGCAGCAGCAGCAGCAGCAGCAGCAGCAGCCGTGGCGTTGTTCAGTGAACGTCGCACGCGTTTGAGAGTCGCTTGTTTATCGTTTCTGTCTGCGTCGGCACGGTTCTGTGACGTCTCGGGCATCGCAAACAAAGCGTAAATATTTACACAGAATTTTCACAAACTTTCCGCCCCGTCTGGTCGTCGGGCGGAAGACACACCGTGGCATGGGGTAAAAGTGCCAGAAAACCGCCTTGTCTGAGCGGCGCAACTGTGGACCAAAAGTGTTGTGTGCGCTGTCTGTCTGTTTGAGTATTCTGTATGAAGTCCAGCGCTGCGGAGACGCGACGGAAAGTGAATTATTAGGCCGCCTAGCAGCGTTAGCTAGCCGCGACGGTCTTATGTTTTGCTGCTGATGTATCTTTTTTTGTACTTTGGTCCACTAACAACAAAGTTTAGTTGTCTCATTTCGATCCACCCACAATCAACAGTGCGCGAGATTTCGGACAACTCTAGACTTCAATCGGGAATATCTCTGGAAAGGATCAAGCAATCGACGAGCAAAAACGGTGTTATCAACTACATTGTCTTCCACGTTCGACGGAAAAGATTCGGTGAACTTTGGTCCACTAACAACAATGTTATAGACGCTCATTTTGACCCACCAGAAATCAACATTGCTCATGCAGCGTAGGTTAATGCGACTGCGTTCGCCATGTGGCGTTGCTATAAGCGGAATTTCAAGCCCCTAAATCGTTTCCGTAGTCGGGCATACGGCGCCGGGCGGTCACACGATGGGCTCTGCCCCGAATTTTTAGTTTTCTCTGATTTTCCGTCGAATGGTTTACTGTTTAGTGTTTTTTGTGGTTGGTCTGTAAAAGTGAAGCGCCGTGTTCTTTACTCAAAATGGGATCGAATACTGAAGGTCGCACTCGCGGATCGAAATTTTGAGATATGGGCTACCTAGTTGCGTTCTTATTTTTCGGCTGAAATCATGCCTGTGCATTGTGTGTTTTGTACTGAGGGAGCTTCTTTAACATTCTAGAATTTGAGACGTGACAGTTACTCCGTCGTAAGAAAGTCGAAAGTTGCATCGAAGCCTTGAAGCTTTCACTCCGAATAGGTTTAGGCGTTTATCCCCACGACCAACATTGTGTCGATCACCGTTGTTCTCAGGAACATTACCAAATTTAAAAAAAAACTTTTTGATATTCGAGGCAGCGCCGCCAAAAGAGCAACAACGAGTGTTCGATGCCGCAGTGCAGTGGTACAAGAATTTCTGCACACTAATGCTATCAAGGAAATCTCCCATTAATGTCAGAACGTCCTACCTTCCGCCTCTTTCCGTGCCCCTCTCCTGCAATAGCGGAGCCAGCGGCAATTTATACGTCGTCGTTTTGCGGGTCACGTATGCGGCTAATTCTTCACGCCGTCCGCGTCTTGACTGCTTAATTTTACACTCGCGCCAACAACGCGCCTTAAATAAACTTATATGCGTCGCCCGGAGACGACGTAATACTGTGATACACAGCAGCGTCGAGCGTTCAGTCATTCGCGACCGGCTCGGGTTCGTTGCTTCCACACGCAGTTGTTCTGTGGTCTCCAGTAACTGGTCAGTTGGTCACGGTATGGCAGGAGTTCGTATAGCAAACATCTCAAGGCATCCGAGATCGATAGTTCGCCGCGGCCAGTGGCAGAGAACAACATTTAATGTCTTTGGTCTTGCAGTATAGTACAGGAGCGGACGTTTGACCATCAGACCGACATCATTACTGCCCGCGGAAGCGACGGCAGTATTGTTTTCAGCATCGTCGCTAAGTTTTTTTCTATGTTAACACATATAACTCATGAACCGCTGCACTAAGCTAGATGAAATTTTGCACCTTGACAGCCTCTTGAATATCAAGTTGGTCAAAGGTCAAGGTCACATGGGTTTTTTTTTTTTTCTGTGCATGATACTGCTTAAACCAGTTGGTCTGGATTGAGGAAATGTTGCACAGGCATGGCCCGCGGGCAGTACTTAGCCTTGAGCAAGGACTGACATGTTTTGTATATATAGGAATACTTCTAGAACGTATCAATTGTTGTCGATTAAAATTATCAATATATTAAATCACTAGAGTTTCATAGGTAGCCCTAGTAGAAATCAGCTTAAGCAACTGTTAATTGTGGCCGATACTTTTTGCTCATATACAACCATCCAATGAAATATTTTAATTTCGAAAACAGTGCATCGAATTATCGACACAACACTGCTGACGTTCTCATTGTGTTACTATATATTAGCATTTCTCCAATTTGATTTGGAAGGGGGAGAGGGCATGTAAAACTGTTGTTTTTCTGAGCACCGTGAAGAATCAATAACTGCAGTTTTCAGCATGACGTTTAAATGCTTTACTTAGAATATGCAAGAGACCGAAGAAATATCTCAGAGACTATTCTAGATCCGCTCTTAAAATACCAGCTTGCACAGTATATACAGCATGTCACCTTTCTATCGTATGTCTTTCGTTTGACGTTATAGTGTGCGTGCTGCATGTGTGATGGTGTATGTGTTTCTGTTGTTACCATTTTGGTGAATAAAGATTTAAGCATATTTACATATGCTGGATTGTAAATGATTTCGACGCCCGGGTCTGCAGTGACGGTACCGGTTCAATTTGACGGCCGCGTCGACGCTAGGGCGATAGTGATGTGCAACGGTCGAAACTGTTTGACGACTATAAGTTTGCCGTTACTCGACGTCTCGAATACTGCAGTGTTTTTATATTTATAGCTCATTACACAAAAAAAATCATCATCTGGGAAGCAGAATGCGCCACTGCCAGCGGTGATAATGCAGTGATGTGTGAATAGCGACATTTGACGTAATACCGTCACCGACGATATCGCGGTATAATTGCAACAGACAGCGTCCGAGCATCTCTTGGCAGCAATTTCAGGTGATGAGTTACGCCAGCTTTATCCGGGGTTAAAGCTTGACCGGGCGGTGATATTGAACCTGGCGGCGACGACCGAGATTGACGACTAAGCGACGGTCGTCGGCGCTCGGTCATCGCGGGGCACAACCACACGATGGACTCGAGGCAACCAACGACCGTCTGCGGGCGTCGTCGTCAAATTGAGTGGCCAACTGGACCTGCACAGATATCAACGACTGGCCACGAATTGCCTACTTACTGTCCGTCCGCCGCCACTGTCGTGCTGTATAAATAACTGAATACATTCTATAGTTGATCCGCTTGAATCAATAGCGAATAGTTCATTAAGCTGTCGGCCGATATTCGTGTTCTTCTTCGCGAGGGAAATCCAGTAAAACTTTAGGTAAAACTTGTCATCCAGAGACTAGCTTCTGTTTTTTTTGTCCTGTCCGCCGCCACTGTGTTGGTGTAAATCGTAAACCGACGTGGAGTCGGTTCTGTGAAAGTCGCCGTTCAACATGCAGCGACTGTGCATTGTACAAAAAAAACTACAAACAAAATGTTCGTCTTTGTCGGACGATTTGCTTCTGTTCTCCGCCGCCCGCTATCCGTATCTGCCGCTTCTAAAGAATCGCTGCCGCTTTCCAGTCGCTCGGAAACGAAATGTGGAAATACGAAACGAATGTAAGTCGTAAATTGGAAGGTGTTTGATTGAACCATGAAAACCGAGTGTCAACTGATGCAAGACGTGCCGAATACGGAATCTTAACTCTTGCCGAAATGTCACCTGTTAATGAGTGACGTGTTTGCTGTGCCATGGTGATTTTATTTTACAATATTCTATGTTTTTATTGTATGTGAGCATAAACAAGAAATGAATAGAATGTATCTGAACTTTTTATGCTAGTCCATAAATGTAGTCAATCTTCAGCAATTTTGCGGATGTTTTGTTATAACCTGTATTGTACGTGATGTGTGCTTTAGGTTCCGAAGCACGTAAGAACCTGGACAAATTTGTATTATTAAAAAAGACGTTAACAATCGATGAGTTCAATTTCAGCGTAACCGCTCGGTGACTGCTTGATTTGTGGTCAAACAGTTTGGTGGGAAAATACGTGAAGGACGTAACTACACCGTGGGCCATAAAAAATGTCAACTAACTTTTGCCCACATCTTCGCCAAATATTGAACGATTTAAAAAAAAAATTCACAGGCACACTGTGTGGAAAACGTGCAATAATGACATTTTGAATATCTCACTACACCTTAACTCTGTCGCTGCATTACCTTGTAAAACTTAAATCTTTAAAAATCATGCAATCCTAAAAAATACATGTGCAAAAACTTATTTCTGAAACAATTTTTGACTTATTTTCTTATCTGAATAAAACTGTGTTTAGTTTTAGAAACATGTACGGTGTTTGTGAAGAAAAGCAGACGATATGATTGTAAATAATAATTTTAATGCAGTAACGAAATACCGGTAATGTAACCTGCCATTTAGCAATGAAGACACGGGCATTGATTAAGAACTCATACCGGTTCACAGACTACGGTTTTCGCAGGATACTGGCGGAATTTTCGAAGACAAACTGCAAAAGGGAAGGACTGGGCACTTTGCTACAAAAGATTTGAGAAACAGGAAGCACCGACCAAAGGCACGAAGGCAGCAAACCGAATCACGCGGGTACTGAAGAGAACGTGACTGCTGTGAATGAACTGGTAAGCCTACTAAGCCAGGTAAGCCAGCCACAATCACATCGTTCAACACGCCAAATGTCCAAAGAGACGAGTCTAACACAGTCCAGCATCATTGGGATCATTCACTGGAGATGCTAGTCTGAAGTGTCTTTTTCGTTTACCAGAATGCTCGTTTCGTATTGTTGTTGGGTTTTCTTACATTTATATTTCACAAGGTAGTGTAGCGACGGAGTTAAGGTGTGGGGTAAGATATTCAATGACGTCTTATTGCAAATTTTCCACAGAGTGCGCTAGTGACAGAATTTTTAAAATCTGTCAATATTTGGCGACGATATGGACATAAAAGTTAATTGATTAAGATTTATGAGCCACAATGTATATGTAGTGTTGTCAGTGAATGACTGGATATGTTTAATATGTTTAATGTGCTATCTGTTGCCGATTATATTGTGAAACGGAAGTGCAAATTCTTGACAGGATACATTAATAGCCAGAACTCCATGTGCAATCTGCTCTGTAGAACTGCAAAGAAAGATTTGAGCTATATGACGCTGCGGTGACATTTAATCATATTGGTTGTGATATTTTTATTTATTTTTTTTAGTTATGTTTAGTTAAGTTTATTTAAGTGTTCTCACTGCTATGTTATGGCGAAATAAAGATGTGTATATAATGTAGTGAACAAAGTTATCATTAATGATGCGTTTGAGCAGTTATCAGTCGGATAACTATACACTAGTGTAGTGTGACGGACAGACTATACCGGGATTTGCGCTGCTATCGCGCCGGCGGCGTCGTCGGTTAAAACGGTTGCAAACTTCCGACAGAAGAGCTTATGGGTGCCCAGCCCTAAATTTAGGGGGGGGGGGCGCAATTGACCCCTGCCCCTCTGCCACGACACCGATGCATCTTGCTGTAAAAAAAAATACGACGTTGAGACACGAGAGACGACCTTTCCGCGGTATGTCGACTGCAGGATTGCAGAACGCCGCCGCGCAAGACGGACGATGAACGCCGTGTGTGTGACAGCAGTGACTGGTGAGGATACGATACAGCATTGAATACAGCGGCTAATGATGATATCAATCCGGTCCGAGAACTGCCACGCTGCGCTGTCTGTCGGCCTGGGTGGTCCACTCGACCGCGTCATGCATCGTCAGCCCGCCGTGTCGCAGAAGGGTCACGTGATTTGTGCGGCGCTGTTGGCAGGGCCGCCGATCCCAGAATCCGTCAAGTTAGCGCCGGTGTCGACAGAAAGTCGAATGGGATGACCGACTGGCACCGGCAGCCTGTCCATGTACCGTACCGTCTGAGAGCCACCCACCGGCACGAGTAACATACGCCAAGATTACCCATTCCTCCAACCAATTTGTCAGCGGCTCAACTAATATTCCTCGCAGTCAACAACTTCGTGCTGATAGTCGTCGCTTTTGTCGACGTTTGCGATTCGCACTTATAAATTTCGTTGATCGCACAGCCGCAATATATTTCACTTACTTATTTATTGTATGGCTGGTCGGGAGAAAGCCACGAAGCGTCGACGGAAGCAGCTGCAGTGAGCGCGCAGTCGTCCCAGGAGTTATGATCTGCGCGGAAGAATAGCGTCTATGCGTGACACACGGCCGCTGTGATTCTGTGCTTGCCTGCTTTTACCTTCGTGCGACAGAAACCAACAATCTCTTGAAAACTAGGCCAGCACGCACATTGGCTATTCGGACCATTCCAGACGTGAGTGACTGCTATCCAGAATGGAAATCTTAGGTTTTTTTTCCACAGATTTTTTTAGGTTTTAGGTTTTTTATGTTTCTCAGGTTTAGTTACTACAAAGAAGACGGGCACAAATATTGAGACCCAGGAACAACATTCTATACACCATTCTCCATGTCAGGTCGTTTTTGTTATTGAATGACGTGCCGTGAAAATTAAAAAATACTATTAAAATATAAAATTAAATTCCATTTGTATTATAAATTGCAAATAAAAATGACCAAAGACCTAAAAGCAGCGGATTGGCCTTATCCTCCAAATTTGTTTCTCGTCGGTTCTCTTTAAATCATAGGAGTGGCGGTAATTCCACATATTTCCCGTGGCGTTTTTTCGTTTTACCTAACAATGATTGCAAATTGTTATGGGTTACGATTTTTCATTTTCTCCCTTTTTGGACGAATATAATACAATGATAATATGTGATTCAGAGCAGTATATTCATTTACATAATTTTGCTGGTATGGAAAGATTTCGGAACGGAAGCCATATTTCGAAATGCTAACTTAAATAAATGAAAAATCTCGTACTGAGACATGGTTCTGGGCCCCCCAAAATCCAATCGACTCTTTCTTGTCCCAAGAGCTGTGAATCCGAAAAAAAATCAGAAAAAAATTATCTACACTTCTGTTGTAGTCCCACTCAGTCAGTGACTGACAAACCGATCAACTGAGTCCAACGCACAACCGCCTCGGTGGAGACAAAGTTTAATAACAGTTCTTAAAAACAAACAAAACATCTCGATTTTTTTCCGTTCAAGTTGCTATAACACTCTGTAACACGGTCTGGTTGTAACGCACTGATTCTCACAACATCGCGTGCGTCGTTCGTGTTATTAATACAATCCTATACTTAGCCTAGCGTTAGTTGTATCGATTCATCGCGAATATCACTTCACAGTGTATAAATACAACTGCAAAACATTGTGAACATCTGTGAACATGAACTGCACCGGCTTGACATGTTACTTAACGTAAAAAAAATCTTGTTGCATGCGCATTGGGCAACGACATGATGTTAAATGTGCTGCTATATTATGTGCTGACGGCACTCCTCTTGCCTGGGTTGAT
>Ga0056124_1000920_pt1 | contig 10303 bp, 5 predicted proteins | sample WorMetHEROISLAND_2_FD_70069 | JGI IMG/M metagenome (GOLD analysis project Ga0056124, IMG submission 70069) | Marine gutless worms symbiont microbial communities from Max Planck institute for Marine Microbiology, Germany - Olavius sp. 4 HERON ISLAND | ecosystem: Host-associated > Annelida >... | reverse complement strand
CTGTGCCGGGCCAGCCACTCTGATGAAATCCAGCTGCGTTTGCCCGTCCACTCAGCAGTCATGCAATAAATCTTGTCAGTCTCGCCTGAGAGACAGTCACACTGCTGCTGCTGCTGCCTGAGATGCAGGTAACCTGATACCGCGCGACATACACTAATGCCGATAGTGACACCTTGGCAGCATCACATAAACCCGCGGGTGTGACGCATTGGTGTCTAGTGGGACGTTATGGGGCCACCACCTGATACCGCTAGCGTGACGCGACTCCGATCACGCTAAGTGTTGCATCGGCGACTGATTGTACTGCTTTATCACAGCAATATTACACACATGTATCATACCAACAAAAGTAGCATTTATACATAAACAAAATACAAAAAAAACAGCCCAATACAAAATACAGAAACAAATTAACAAACAACTCAGCAAGCATATGATCATTTTGATTGATCATTTTATCATGCATCTTATACTATATGTGTATAATGACCTAAAAATAATTAAGTACAAGACGTGACAAAACAATACAAAATCAAATTAACAGCAAAATACATCTTTTTCTCATACACCAACAACAGCTGACACTGTATCAAAACCAACAATTACAATGTACCAGCACCCGTAACAGTGAGATTTTCTGCAAACTGGGATCTTTACATAACAGATTTGCAGGAATGTGGCGGATGCCAAGTCTGAATACGAATGCATGTAATTTTGCAAAGAAAAGTTAACTGATTCCGAGACAAAAGTTTATCAAAACGACACCAACCTAGCAGCCATTGCTCTGAAACACTAACGGCATTCTTTCTGCTGCGCTGTCCAATGCACACATCAGCTTTACGCTGACAAGACGTAATCTACGACACACACAAACAGCAGTCTCACAGTGTAAACATTGTTTTACTGAAACCTATACAGTGAGTGAGTAAGGTTTAACATCCCGGTCGACACATTACAGGTCATTTCAGAGATGGTGCCCCAGGCAATCACTTGCACTGGTACGGACAACAAAAATTAACAGCAAAATCAATCAATGCAACACAAAAAACCCAAAATACAATAATATACTACATACACACACATGCACACAAACGTAATACTAACTAACAAAAGATGCACACGCACAATCTAACTATACCAATACAAAACTAAAAGATTGTTTTAGCCGCCTCTTACACCATCCGGCCAGGAAACGGAGTGGGCCTATCCTACACCCCCGGACGCACATGGGGGTGAAACCTATACAATACCGTATGTAAACAGCAATGTGTTACCGGTTAAATTACGCCCAGGTTGAACACACATGCCAGCTGCAACAATGACTTTCTGATGTGGTGCATCAGAACAAGCGAGAACAACAATAATATGAGAACAACAACAACTACAATAATAATAATAATAAAACACACCAAAGTAATATGGCAAACGGCGGAATCGCTCCTTGTTTCTCTTCGCCAGGTGGCAGCAGCAATTTGCAATTGCAAGTTTTGCCTGGGTGTTCAACCCCCAATTTCCCCTTCTCCTAGAAGCCCCCATCTAACACAATAGTTGTGTTTTTGATGGCTGCTATTAGTAACGCATTAGGTGTCAAGTTAGTTAGATTAGGCTGGAGCATGAAAAACAGCTTGGTAGTCTTGTTGGTACAATTACAGGTTGCAAATACCTTCGACCTAATCCCTTAATGCTAAGCAATAACGTAAGCAGCTTCACACCATAGCCAAGCACACTGAAATAAAGTACTGATTACGGCATATACATACCACTGGATACAAACAAAAACGCTGTTTTGTCATTATCATCTGCATTCGTCACGGACGCCATATTGGCAATTTGGCAGCTACCGCAATCAGACCGTGGTAGGCTGTGGTAGCTCTGTGTGCATAAATTATTATAATTAACTACCAACTTATGAATCGCAGGTGTGGCATGAGCGATGACTCATCTGCCTAACCAAAGCGATTAGGCGCATCAAAAAGTCAACTAATGTGTTACTGGACCCCACAAGTGGCCACATAGCATCTAAATCCGTCGAACAGTGCAAGCAGGGTGCACGAATGTGACAGACGACAAACAGACAGAACATGCTATGTAGAAATGTGTAGCGAGCTATAGGCGGAATCGCTTGCACTACAGTGATTCCATCTAATAATATGAACACAAGTGAGTATCCACAGTCAACAGTCCATCCTCAAAAACACCAGCATGCAGCCATGGGCATGACAGCAAAAATGTCTTTTTAAAATGTTATCTGACGGTCCAGAAGTGCAAGTACATTCAGATACATTTTCTACCCACAACAGCAAAAAGTGAGTGGACCTTGGCCAAATGGACCACGTTGCATGCACCACTTATGGACGTGGCTGGCCATTTGCATCAGTGCTAATGCAATGTATTATCCATTATGTTGTATGCTGTAAGTGGAACACAGACAACGAACGAATGATTGAGTCACGGACCTGACCACCGCAAAGAGCAACCAGCTGTAAGAGATCACATCTTGGTGGCACCGTGTTCTCACCGATGTAAACATTTCCAACTGATGCAAACAGTTTCTGCCGATACTTCGCTCCCTCTTTGCTCTTCTCCAGCCGACTTATCTGCAAAATCACAAGACGCTAAATTACTAACAATGTCAAACAGCTCTAATCAACTAATCAACTGCAACTGCTGTACCTATACACTATCCGTGTGGCTCTGTGGTGTAGTGGTTAGCGCACTTGGAATGAGAACCCAGCGACCGCGGTTCGAATCCCGGGTCGCACGACTATTCCATTGGGTAGCAACATTGGGCAAGTTGTTTACACACATTGCCTCCCCAGAGTTCCAAGAAACTGTGGTACAAAAGGAAGTTTTCAGCGCCTAAGTGGTTATGGTGATTAAGTGCACTAGATTTAGCTATGCTCTAAGCTAAGCTTTAGAGCGCACTATAATATAACCTAACTTTACTTTACTTTATCTAAATTACTAACAACGTCTGACAGTTGTAATCAACATCACAAGACACTATCTAAATTACTAACAACGTCAAACAGTTCTAATCAAGACTAAATTACTTACAATGTGAAACAACTAATGAACTAGAACTGCTGTACTTATACACTTCTCTTCAAAACAAGTACAAAATGACTTCACAACAAAAGTAAATTACTCGGCAGAAGATGCAAAATGTAATTTGCCAGTATACCATTTAAACCACAAATGACAACAAGTAATAGAACAACGATTACAATTTGCTTGCATATCCACTGCTGCAACTGTCACAAATTTTAAATATTAATTGCAGAAAAAAATGACTTTACTGTACACATTCAGGCGCAGAAGTGAGATACATTGTCTTAGATACATAACGGAAGCACTGACATATCGGACCGGCAGTCATTTTTGGTCCGGCACTGGATGTGTTAAAATTTAACAGTCAGTCAATCAATCTGTAAATAGACTGCATCCAAACACACAGTTGACAAGATACGTGGAAATGGGACTTATTTTCACTAGTAAACACCCGGAGGTCAGCAGAACTTACAGACCCGAGCAATGGGAAAGATTTTCTGCATCTCAAACGGTTCTTCACTCAACCAATGTCCCTCAGCTTCAGACTTCACCACCTGAACAAATGGCAGAACATGGTAAGCCACTCAGATAAATGCTCTATATTAATTATGCAGCTTGAAAGCACTTGATTCACATAATTCTTTTGGCATAAAGTATCAATTACAACCTCTCCCCAGAGAGTGCAGTCAGCCAAAAATTATTTCAAACAAGCAAAATATGAATTCTGCTATCTATTGGCAAACAGGACAATAGCAGTGAACAAGACTGTCAAACCTTTTACCTTAGATATCAACAAAAATCATGAGGGTACTACAACTACAGGTAGTGAGCCTAAGAATATAGAAATACAGATCAGCAATGTCAACAATATAATCAGTATGAGTGGAGAAATATTAGTAATAACCAGGGTTGGAAAGTTGGTTCCAAAAAAAACTAGGTTTTTACATCCAAAAAAAACGTTAAAAAACCTCAAAAGTCCAAATTTTTAGGTTTTTTATTCGTTGCGCAATTTATGACACAAATAAAATTTAATTTCATATTTTAATTGTAATTTTTAAGTTCTGACTTTACGTCATTCACTCAAGAACAAAAAAACCATGTGACACTGAGAACGGTGTACAAAACGTTCTTCCTGGTGTTCCATCTGCATGGTACACTAAAACCTAAAAAAGCTAGAAACCTAGAAACTTTTTCAAAAAAACCTAGGTTTTTCCAGCCATGGTACTGACCCAGTCCAGTGAAATGATCCAGCAACCACGGGCAACGCCCATCAGCAGTTTCATCGTACGCCGATTGCCTCCACACACAATGTGAGTTGTGCTGTCGATGACCGAGTCACTGATCACAAAGTCTCGGCCGAGTTTTGCGACGACCGAACGCACCATCGCCTGCTCACTGCACATGCACACATGCCGATGAGATCACAGTAACACGATATTTGCGAATAAAAATTATTTACAAATAGAAATATTTACCTCAGTTGTGAATTACTGTCAAGATGGCATGAGCCTGACAAAAACTGATTGACAGTTGAGATAAGTTTGCCACTCCTACCAAGCTTGATGATGGCAGCCCACATCGACTACAATACTAGACTGGTGCACAGAATGACAACAACAAGCAAAGAAGTCGGCCCACTACCGACATAATATGTGGCCATCCACCTAGCTATACATACATACTCCCCCAGTGTACAGCACAATCCCAACCCTAACCCTGACCTTAGTGCTGAAAACTGGCTCATCAGTTACTCCTACTGTGGGGAACGTGACAACAACAAGCAAAAAAGTCGGCCCACTACCGACATAATATGTGGCCATCCACCAAGCTATACATACATACTCGCCCAGTGTACACACAATCCTAACCCTAACCCCGACCTTAGTGCTGAAAACTGGCTCATCAGTTACTCCTACTGTGGGAAACGTTCAGACCAATTTTGGTTCATCGGCGGTTCTGGACATTTTTGTTTTTCACGTAAGGAGCCCTCGCGGAACAGAGACAGATGGACAACCATGCAAACCTGCAATGTGCTCTATTAGAACAGCTGCTGAACAAGTGTAAGCCTGATCCACAATGCAAGATCACAGATGATTTAGTACACATACAGCATACATGTAAAGGCAAAGTTGGTCCTAACACCGATGCATTACTCAGTACTAGTAAACACTCACAGAGTTCAACCCTCTGCCAAGAACGCTGAGCTGCCACCTGGGGAATACAAAAAAACTTACCACAATTTTTTTCGCATTCACCAGGTGGCAGCACCATTTGCCACCAAAATCTAATCACCACTCAAAGCTCGGACAAGTCTAACAGTCCCTGAAAATTTCAGCCAAATCCCCGTATTTTGTGCAATCCTGTTAACAAACATTTTTGCCCCATCTAGGAATGGTTAAGAATCCAAAAATCCAATCCTGGATCCACATCACCAACAAAAGCTTACCACCTCAAGATGGTCCAGGTCTAACCTTCCCTGAAAAATTCAGCTAAATCTGCCCCTAACTTTTTGTGTAATCCTGCTGACAGACAAACAAATAAACCAACCAACAGATAAACGCCAGCTATCACATAACCTGCTTGGAGGGAGTAACAAGCACTGCAGCTGGAAGTTAAGCTGACCCTGGTGTCTCAACAGACAGCAATTCTATCCCTAACAGTTTACAAGTGACTCGAGTTATAAATTCCTAAGGCTGCTGTTACTTTCCATGTGCCCACAGTATGTAACCATCCTAGCTGCATTGCACCACCATCCTTTGACCAGTACTAAATTACTCCTTGTCCAAAGAGTCAGTGTCACACCATAAGTTAATAATACATCATCATACAAAGCAGTGTGAAAGTTGTAACAATTACTGAACAGTGATTAAACATTTGAGCATTACCACTAAATAAACAGAGTGTCATCTTCACAATAATTATAAACTATAATATGACAATAGTTAATTATGAAGCAAATGGTACTCACTCTGAGTGTAGGCTGGTCATTGCTATTGTTGTCATTTTTGTTAGTTTCTTGGCAGGCTTTTTCTCACTACTGCTGGGACCAGAGCTGCCCGACGATGCCGATCTTTTCCTACCACTCACAGGTCTCGGTGACTTCTCACACTCACTTGGCTGGGCATCAGTTTCCTTCTGTTTTATTCTACCAGACGTTCTCCGACTTGCAACCGGAGAGCTGTCAGCACGTCTCTCCCAGGCTCTAGGCAGCCTCTGCTCGTGGCCAGTGTCATCAGCATCATCTGGTTGAGCACATTTGATAAAAGATCGACGAACTTTAGCCGAGCTGATGTCCGACTCTTCACCACTGAGTGAGGAATTACAGCTGCTGCTGCGTGACTTGGACAACGTATGCGAGATGTCTCCATTCTCATGCTGTGAAGAAAGACCAGCCTGCTGCAGTGTAGTTCTCTGCACATTTACGTTCTCTTTGTCTGTCGGCTCAGCGTTAGTGAAACGGACATCAAACTTCACAGACTTTGTTCCATTGACTGCACGTTGCTTGACACGACCCGCAGTGCTGTCTGGAGCTCGAAGACGTGTGCTCTGACGACGTGTGGCTTTTGGCTTCGTCTGAACTGAGTCGGCCTGCTCCTTCGACGTTTGAACTGATCTCGAACGCACCGGACTGCGGAAAAATTTATTATCTTTGGCTTCCACGGATATCTGATCCACATGAGTTATCTTCACTGACAAACGTTCTGCAGCTGTATCAGACGATTGAGATGAGATGCTTCTTGACATGACGTGCGACAACGGAATCAGCTTCACGCAGCCAGATGTATTTGACTGAGAAAGAGTTACGGCTACCGAAGCGGGTTTCGGTTTATGGCATGAAAACTCCCCGTCTTCATCAAGACCAGGTGATCCACATCTGTATGTTGATCGACTCACACTGGGCTCCACAGTATTGTCATCACTGCTAACACTCTGCAGTTTGTTCACAAATCCAGCGCTGCTTGAGGCCGGATCATGATCCAAAGCTGGCTTCCATCGTTTCACAGCTGGAAGGACATTGATCTCCGGTGAAGCAGACTGACGACTGGATGAATTGCTTCCGTCATGGCTCGAAGAACTCCGTGGAACCAGAGTTGCTTCACTTTCTGGTAGCGGCAAGTTCGAAGAAGTGCCAGCAGTCTCGGGCTGTACAGTAACTGGCTGCGGCGGCACCAAACCACAACTGAGCTGTGCCGTGATGACTGATGCTGCAGTGTTCAAAGTTACTTCAGTACAATCTCTGGCTACACTGTCCGACGACGCCAGACTGGACGCAGTGGTCTGACCACTGTGGAAGTTGCTCTGGCGTGATGCACCAAATACAAGTGGCTGCAGTGATGAGGCTGAAACAGCACGTTGTACCACATCTGCTGCAGCGGAGGTCTCCGATGTCAACCGTGAAGTAAGCGGCGTAGCTCCAGCTCCAACTGACTCTGACCTCGGTTCATCATCAATAGATGGACTGTCAGCCACTGCTGCAAGGACACAAGCAAACATGCCATACAGCATCGGACACATATGCTGAAAACAAGGGAAGCATTCGGACATTTCTACTATCTTCAGTTTCTGTTTAACGAGCCTGCTACTTCAGTTAATCCACATTTGGCTGAGAGTAAGTAAGTAATTTATATTAACCGGGATAACCTCGAAGTTGCTCAGTGTGCTAGTAGAATGAGAAGTAAAGATGTTTCAGATGGTGACAGCCCTTTGGAGATTGGCTTAGCAGATTTTTACATATTAGATGCCCTAATTGTCACCCAATCCAAACTAACAAAGCCCCGAAGAACATGTGCTCCTACAACAAAAGCTTCTGCTAGGTAATATATCAGTTTAAGTCTGTGTTTTACAACAACGAGCACAATAATTCAGATTCGTGTATGGCAAACTAAAAACGGACAAAATGACTGTTCACACATCATCTACCTCTATACACCGAGGCAGATGTACATAATCTGAAAACGAAAAAAAATAGACTTGGTGCAGTGAACATCAGTTCAATTTATTAAACTACAGAACATCACATGTGGCTTGGTAGCATAACGGAAAGACATCAGACTCACGATCAAGAGGTCAGAAGTTTAACTGCTGATAGGGGCGGTATCAAGTGGTCACTACTTGGATGGGTGACTGTCTGCAAACAGGTGAACCATCTCGATATATAACCAACCACCAAGGTCAACTCAGCCTTCCATCCCTCAGGGGTAGGTAAATCGAGTACCGGCCTGTCTGGCTGGGGTTAAGGCGGGATGCATTTGCCTGTGTTGGGTGACAGGTAACACTATGTGATCCCATATGGCAGGTGACACTCTGTAGCTGAAAGATGGGTTCCCATGAAAGATGGCTTTATCCTTTTGTTACGTAACATGCTTAAAGCAGCAAAAGATTAAACGATAAGTTACAGAATAGCTTGCACTGCAACGCATCGCTAGGTGTGTCGGCGACCGATTCTGAACCGACGCCTCGGTGCTTTGACAGGAGGCGTTGACGGAGGCTTGGAGGAGTGTCTGGGACTGTCAGACTGGACGACGACTCGTTGCTATCACTGTCAACAACCTGCTCGCCATCACAAACACTCAACCAGTCAACCAGTCAACCAGTCAATCAACGAAGCAATAACCACTGATAGAAAGTGACCGGTGGTTTACAAGCTTAGAGATAAAACCTAACTATCACTGCAGTAAGTCAGTCTAAGAACGCTTGTAAAAAACGTAAAGTCCTTCCCGAACCATAAGGCCCATAGAGCAGCGCTGATCTCTGTTTCGTTAGCCCTCAGCCAGACACCAGTTTACACTCCCAGTCCATGGATATGGGGCTAGTGCATCGCATTAATGCATTAATGTTTCAAGGTTACATCTGAAGAACGCAGCATCAGACAACTGTAGAAACGAGGGCAGCACACTGTAGTGCACACATTTCTTTTACCACAGCTGGACTTCCTCATCTCCTTGGCTACCTGTATCCCCAGAACATACTGCCTGGGGGGTTTGTATGAGCCAATTACCAGAAACCTAGCACTAAGCACTAACAACAGTACAATCTAACATGTATCAAGCTGACTTCTCGGACCTACCATGATGCCAGGGTTACATGAAAAATATTTTCAACATTTTTATTTTGCATGTAACCACAGCCTAAACAAGTATTGGGTCCAAATTCAATGTTGCATCAGAACGAAGCGATTATAAGCCAGATGTTGCTTTCCCTGGAGGAGTAAGATGGTCAGAGATCTGCCAAGAAAAACGTTTCTTGCCACAATGCAAGAGAGAGAAAACTAAGAAAAATGTTGTACAGCAACAATACACTACAATGAGCTAGATATATAGGGATACCGGTTTATAGCGGAAATTTTTCTTAAAATATGCGGGCCGTATTGGTGCAAGATATGCGGGAAAAATATGCGGAATTTGGCGAAATGTGTGCTAAAATATGCGGCATATATGCGGCATTACGGAAATATGTGGCGTAAATGACGCGTGTGCGTGTTTACGTTGGACAAAATGCGCAGAAATGCTGAAAAATGCGATCGCGTATGTGGAAATATGAGAATTTTTGCATAATTTATGGATAAATAAATATTCTAAATGCATAAATAAATGTTCGAAATTTTGAAAATCCCATTATATGCGGTAAAATATGCGATATGCGGATTTTTGCAAAATATGCGATTGCATATGCGATCACAAGTTCGCATATAACCGGTATCCCTAGACATAAAACTATGAACCCAGATTCTTCACAAACTGTCAATGAAGCAAAACAGTTGCTGCGAGTTGCTGCTAACCAGGTCAAGACGTGGTTGTGTGAGACCGGCAAAGAAGTTGGACATGTACATCGGCCGATGCTGTGGAGATGGTGTCTGGCTCTGCAGCTGTTTCTGCTTATTGGCCCGCGCCTGTCGCCTCTGAATCTTCTTTGCACTGTCTGCTTCCTGCTCTTCCATGGTCTTCGGCTGCATTGACCTGTATCGCTACAATGCCAACACATCATTATCATACACAACAGAAGTGATCAGCCATGCATGTATAACATTCTTACAGGTCTTACCTTACCTTACCTTAGCTGCAGGGCGGATGCCTGCACTAGGCAGACACCCAGCGCTGAGGCCACAGCACGGGCCCAGTGCGCATCCCCAACAGGTTTCCCTGCGAACAGTTTCATCTGACCTAACTTTCCGCCGTGAACTTAAGACCTTTCTGTTTAACATTTCATTCCCAGACAACTGAACTCCGTGTGACATTGTAAAGTGGCCCTGCAG
>Ga0056124_1000919_pt1 | contig 10314 bp, 8 predicted proteins | sample WorMetHEROISLAND_2_FD_70069 | JGI IMG/M metagenome (GOLD analysis project Ga0056124, IMG submission 70069) | Marine gutless worms symbiont microbial communities from Max Planck institute for Marine Microbiology, Germany - Olavius sp. 4 HERON ISLAND | ecosystem: Host-associated > Annelida >... | reverse complement strand
TTGTTCAGTTCAGTTCAGTTCAGTTTATTGATTCCATGCCGCAGTTAAATGACAGAATGACAGAACAAATATGTAGGCAATGGAAAAGGACTAAAAGGCACCAGCGTGCACTAACAATAGCCCTGAAACTAGGCCTAGAAAAGCTTGCTGTGGACTTTTGTTGTGCACTTGCTGTTGGCTTTCGATTTGTTGTGGATTTGTCGTACAACAAGTTGTACGACAAATCGAAGCTAATGGAGTCGGACACTTGGCGGGCGCGTAGCGTGTCGTCAGACTGCGGAGCACGGCGGCGCCGGCGGGTAGTGCAGGTAATGCACCGTGCACACAGCGCAGGTGTGTCGTCGTCGTCGTCGTCGTCGTCACCTGTATTAGACATTGTCAGGCCGGGCAGCAGGGCTCCAGCCAGCGAGCACAGGTGTCCATGCGACACGGCGCGGGCGGGCGTCGCAGCGTGCCGCTCGCGTCAACAGCTACCTGCCGCTAGTGCTATACAGACAGACAGACACGGACACGGTACTGACAGTACATCCTGCGACAAAACCGCCTCTCGTGTGGCCTACAGACCTTAACCTTAAACCACACTCAGCTCGCACTGGTATATATATATATATATACTGTTTTCGCAACTTTCGGCTGCAGTCGTGCGCATAAAGCAAACGGCGGTGTAGTCTGTGCGATCCGAGCGTGGTTTAAGTACGATACTGCGCTGTCTGCCGTGGTATAAGCTCGTACTACATGCGTACTCGCTTATCCACTACAGCAGTGCAGTACTAGTAAGTAAGTAAGTAAGTAAAACGTGGATTTATAGAGCGCATAACGTTGAAAATAACCTCTAATGCGCTACATATGCTATTCGTATTATTCGTCGCCAGTTTGCAATTTTGCATATCGTGAACTTAACCAATATCATTCGTCGTTTAATCATCACGGACAGATTAAAAATGGGGAGGGACCGGAGGGGTTTTGTCGGTAGCGGGGGGGGGTGTTCTGACTGAGACGGGCACGGCATGGCAGGTGTATTGCTGTATTGATCAAGATGGAATGAGTGAGCAGTGAGCAGGGAGCATTGTCACGGGGCGCGCTTGCTTCTAGTGCACGCTGTAGCGTGCTGTGTTGTCGACCGGCGGCTGACGGAGTCGTCGTCTTCGCAGTGCATGTGTCATTTGATGAACTCACCGCGCCGCTGCTGCCGGCATTACGATTGTGTGACGTTTCTATCCCTCACTACGCGGCCTTTAATGCCCCGGTTGACGATTTATGTACGTGACGGGGAGTGAGTATAGCCGCTGCTGGAGTAAATCGTGATGGGTGCAATTGGCATCTTGGTAGATTTAGCACCCCTAGTATAATAGTGCTGTTTTTTTGTTGTTGTATGTCGGTCCGTCTTTATAAAAAGCTGTAAATGAAAAGCCAGTAAGTAATTCCGTAAGTGAGCTATCGGGGCCAATAGAGCCATAATACGCTTCCACCCTTATTCCATGTACATGGAACGTAACACGACAGACATGAAAGAAGTGTATGAATCGTCAAGAGACCGTCATTACACACGTGTGTGTAGTAATGTGGTGTACCAGTAGTAGCTAGTCAGTAGTCACAGGGCGTCTGTGGACTGATGTGACACTGCCGTGTGCCGCGGCGTGTCGCATGCACGGTCAGCGCTAGTCGCGTTAACTCAATCCTGATGACGATACATCATGCATACAGGGTGCGCACAGATGCTGGAGAGTCATGGAAAATAAACACACATGGTTGCCGCATTATTCACCCGTGTATACAGACGTTTTTGGTCTCTTGATACGTTATCGTTGCTGTCTACTGTCATCAGACTCACTTGTGCAAGATTGCTATGCATTCTGTCTGTGTATTTACAATAGCTGTCAGTTGAAGCATGTTAGCCTTACATACACATTACACTAGGTAATTGATTTAGTAAATCTATGAAAATCTGACCTGTTTGATATTCACTCGATTACACAGTGCTGGGAAGGCGTGGAAAATGGACGTAAATGGTCCTAGAAAAAGCACTGAAAAAAGGTCCGCGAAAGTATTTGGTCGTATTCGTGCCGCGTGTGGCGGGCTTGAACTTGCATATATGCACGTCTGAGTATTTATTGACGTGTCTCATTACGTACGTCAGTCGTCAGACGGCGTCCATGTTAGTACTGTGGGGTGAGTGAGTGAGTCGGCGGCTGCGTGCAGTGCCAGGTGTGCCAGTCGTCACGTGTCTGTCTGTCTGTCTGTCCGATGTATGACGCGCTACACTCAGGTGTGCCTGCTGCTGCTGCTGCTGCTGCTGGCCATGCTCAGTCTGTCGTCGCACTGACAGTCTGACACTGACAGTGACAGCTAATCTCCTGCTCACCTATAGACCGTGCCAGCCGTGCGCTGTGTCGTACAGTGTCGCATTCCATTAGCTTCGACTTGTTGTACAACAAGCTGCGCGACAAATCCACAACAAATCGAAAGCCAGCAGCAAGTCCACGACAAGTTGTAGAACAAGTTTGACCACCTGCTGAACATCGACCATTTTCTCTCTCGTCTTCAACAGAATTCGCCATTTTTTTCGTGGGCCTTTACGATTTTTGTTTAGCTGTCATTTGTCGCACAGCAAATGCACAACGAAAATCCGCAGCAAGTTGCATGCAACAATCAGCAAGTCGCACAACTTGTTGTACAACGAATCCACGGCTAATCGAAGCAGTGGAGTCCGACACTTATAGGCGGTCTGTATATCCGGTACAGGTGACTGTGCTATGGACCGCCCGAGGTGTCTGTCTGTCTGTCTGTGTGTGTGTTTGTAATGTCTGCCACGTGTCATCTGAGCAGATGGAAGCCGCTCACTGCCTCGTTCCATTACGTGCTGTCGCTGACTTAGGCTGCGTTCACATAGACACGAGTCCGAGTACGAGTCCGGCTTTCCGTTTACGGGTTGTCTGTCACTCGTACAAGCTTCACCCACATTCACGCGTGGAGCGTTCGCGGTCACTTGTACAAGCACATAACTCCAAGCGTGTCTATTGACAATCTCCAGTTAAGTCGAATCGAGCGAATGCTTTGCGAAAAAGTATCAATATTGTACTATATCGTTAATAATTTTACTAATCGCGCACCCCTAATAATGAACAATTCAACAGTGCCTAGTTTATGACGTCAAATATGCGTCATGGCCTGTATAAATTAAATTAATACAGATTTTGTGTTGTTCACTTCATACGTGTTGGATAAAAACACGACCTGCACAGAAACTGCTCGTACAAGTGAAATACATGCAAACTAGTGTTTCTTGGAACCCTTATACGGATACTCGTACTCACACTCGTGTCTGCGTGAACGCACCCTAAAGCGCGGTTTCCATCCAACGCAACGGACGCTTCCGTCGTTGCGTTGTGGCCGTTGCGTCAGCTGCGTTTCTTGCGTTCTTGCGTGCGTTGCGTTGGATGGAAACGGACGCTTTGCTGCTGCTGTTGTCGCTAGAACGGCTCGTGTTTGAGTCGTCCGATTGACTGACCACTGACCAATGACCATCAATCACGATTCACGGCAATTTGCTGGTCGTCTGCTGTTAAACGCTGCAGATGCAGCTTGGACACAGCTGCTAATGCACACCGGGGCTGGGCACACTGTTCCCGTGATCCTCAGCGCCTTCACTGCTCCACGTTCCACAGTTCGAGAATTCGTGATTTTCGGTTCTAAAATTCGTTAAAATTCGAGAAATATATAACATTTTTAAAATTCGTAAAAATTCCTGTGGCCGTTTTGGGGTCATGGGCCCATTCGACTGGTTGTTCGGATGCAGACTAATTAACATGCAACAACAACAAATGAACTTGGGACAGTAAAGCTACTTTGACTGCTGATAGCCTACATAAATTTAATCTGCTCTGCTCCACTCACTCACTCACTCAGCCCGGTAAAGTTTTGAAAATATAGGCGCAAAGTGGGACGGAAAAGCGTCGATTTTCCGCGCCACTTTTGATGACCTGATGTAATCAATGAAAAGGTTTGCACTTGTATTTTCATTTTACCTCGGTGAGTGAGTGAGTGAGTAGATTGGCCGTCGCTGCTGTAGAGGTTTGGCGGCCACTGAGTACATGTTCATGTATGTGCTGCTGCTGCTGCTGGTGGTGGTGGTGCAGGATGATGATGATGCGGACACAGAGAATGATGCAGCGACGCTGGGCAGCAGTCATCAGCACCCACCGTTCAGTCCAGCCAAGAACCAGTCCGTCACATTTGTCAGCAGTTGTCAAGAAGGTATCCTCTAACATTATCAGTCCCATAGATGTAAAAAAAGGTTTTGTTACGTTTTTTCCGGTTTTTTTCCACATTTTTTACGTTTTTTAACTTTTTTTTTATTTTGCCAACGTTTTTTATTTTGTTTTTAATTTTTTTTCATCTTAACACATGTAGATCTGCAAGACAGAGCATAGCAACAGTCGTTTGTGTATCGGCCTGCAACTGCAAGTCAAGAAATTACGTATGATAACTGTAAAATTCCGCTGAGTACTTCGAGTTCGAGTTATCTTGAATTGAGCTTGAGGTATTAGGCATGGGGTTGAACATAGTTGACATGAACTGTTTTAATTCAATGCTTTGTTTTGGGTTTCAACCCCACAAATCTCCCTTTTCCCTCGGGGTCAGGGACCCCCATCTAACACAATGTGTCGCTGGACCCCAGAAGTGTACATGCCAAATGGCGACTAAATCCATGAAACGGTTTAAGCACGGGGCACGAATGTGACAGACGACAGACAGACAGACCACACTACGAAGAAATGCTGAACGATTTCACCAAAAACGTAGACGACGGTCATTGATCAGCATGTCATGCAGTTAGTTATTTGTCATTGTTGTGTTTAGTTGACGTCAAGACTGAGTCACTGTTGCCAGTCGTTCACCAAGACGTCACCAACACTGGCAACAAGACAGAGGTCTGTTACCTGGTTTGCCTGTAATGGTTAAAAAATCTAAAAGATGTGTACAGCTCTTGATGGAGCGTCACCTGCCATATGGGATCACTCAAGTGTTACCTGCCACCCAACACATGTGAATGTGCCCCACTTTAACCCGAGCCAGGCAGGCTGGTACTCGATTTACCTACCCGGGAGGGATGAAAGGCTGAGTTGACCCTGGGTGACTGGTCTGCAGGCAGTCAGCCATCCAAGTACTAACCACTTGATTGTGACTCAACCAGGAATGAAACCCAAGTTGACGTGCTACCATTATGCTGCTAAGCTGCTTCTTAATTTCTGTAAGTTTTGTAGTGACGTCGTGTGCAAGCATATGTGATGCATTCATATAAAACAGTGATTACATATTGACTGGCTTCTGGTTGGACATCACAAGATTCTGGGGCCCGATCCACAGACATTGTCATATGATTTATCGTATCTTAGAATCATCACAAGACAAAATTTAAGATATCCTAAGATGATTATACGACATGTCTTAGGTGAATTCACAGAACTTGTCTTTAGTGATCGCAAGATCTGTCACTCTTAACATATGTCGTTAGTGTTCTGTGAATTAGATTGTCTTAATATGACCGTAAGTGTGAAAACTGTGTTAAGATTATCCTAAGATTTTCTGCGAATCGGGGGGCCCCTGGCTAGTAACTCATCATATGCTGTTCTACAGATTACGTCAAATCACATCAAGTTTATTATAAAATTGGTCAGCACAAGTGGTGGATTGAGAGTTGCAATAATCAGTTTATAGTTAAACCAGAAACAATACAAAACATATGACAGATAAGAACAATAAAAATCACAAATAAAATCAAAATTATAATGCTCTATAGGTAAGACTGTTACTGGGTAACTGGTGATTACTGAGGGCAAAGGCACCAATAAATTATAAAACTTCGAAGTTTTGGGGGTTTTGAGATGTAAGCCAGGTGAACTCTACTAATATCAGTGGCCAAAAGTTGTAATTTTCTACATTCATATTATTACTGAAGCAACAGCTGTCATCTGCTGATGTGGACATTAACATGTGTGCAGGTGTCAAAGTTATTGACAGAAGACGGATTATCTGATGCTGGGTCGCTGGATAACAGTACTCCAGTTGTGTCAGGATGCTCGCAGTCAAGGTAACAAGTTTTCAACTTTTTCCATGTGTGGTATGGTTAATTTTTTTTGTTACTTTTTCACTTGGATCACATATTTACTGTCTGTGAGTTATGTTGTGGACCTTGTTTTTTCCATCACGTGTATGTAGTTTTGTTTGTATATTTGATTTGTTGAGCACATTTGTTATGCAGTTGTCCTATTGTGCCATATTACGGGTCTTGCTCGTCTGTCTCTCTGTCTGTCTGTCCATCTCTCTGTCCACGATCTCTTAACTGGAAAATGAAAAGACATAGAAAAACAAAAATTGGTGTGAAAGTTTCCCGGGGCTTGAATTGCAGTTACTGCCGTGCAGGTTGCAGTTTAAAATGTTTCATGTCACAGCGTTAACGGTTAGCATTGCACAGCTCTGGGTGGATTGCCGCATATTATGTCGGCACTGGGCGGACATATTGTTCTAGTTTGAGCTGCTGCTGACTGTCATGTCATTCATTGTCAACGTGTGTAGAGAGCAGACGCAGGCCAGTCACAGCTTATCTCCAGCTGCAACGACCGCAGGCTCTGCAATTTCCTTGCCTCCAACAACAACCGATGACTTATGGACAACTGCCTCAAGCCTTCTGAAGCGTCACATGTTTAATACCAGCGGAACGTCTACAGCAGCAGACAATACGGCTGCCTCACTTGGGTTAGCTTTGTTTAGACTGCGTACTGTGTCTTGCACTGTCAAGTACCAGCACACTTTCAGTACTTTAGCAGTGTCGTTGACATCAGCATGGGTACCTTAGTATAAAAAGTAATTCAGCAGTCCCCGCAGGACTCTATAGTAATAGAAGCATTAGTTTTATAAGAATCCAGCAACTTTTGGGGTTTTCGTTGATATCTTACCTTAGACCTTAGTTCATCTTGCATCCAGATGGAAGCATTGGGCCACACGTTGACGCCATTCTGCTCTGTCTGTCGCCAGTTCTTCGGCTTCATCCCAAGTAGTGTCCGTGTCCTTCATGTCCTTCAGATCTCGTCTGATGATGTCCATCCAGTTTTTCCTTGGCCATCCCGTCCCTGCTTTCTCTTGTAGCCCGGCTCAGTTCCCACTGTATCGCCTGATGAGGTATTCCGGAGTCCTCCATTCATAGTACATGTCCCAGCCACGTCAGTCTTCTTTTTTAATGATAACAACACACAAACTGTCAGTCAAACAAAAGCTGCAAGACTGTTGTATCTTTGTATCGTAGATGTAAGAAGAAGTATATCAGTGGTGTACAACATTCGTCCTGCAGGAGCACGAATGGCTGTTATCTTTCGTTATTAATGATAATTACATTATTACGTTGGTCTGACCCGTGATGATTTCAGGCCCACGGTTCAGAAGGTTTGTGTGCTGCTGAAGTATAGAGAAGTGAACGTATGTTGGATGTACTACTCGTGTGACTCAATGGCTTTGTGTGACTCAATGGCTTAGTGGTTAGCACACTTGGAATTCAAACTCGGGACCCCAGTTTGATTTCCGGATCGTGTCACTATTTCATTGGGTACCAACCTTGGGCAAGTTGTTTACTCACATTGCCTCTCCAGTTTCTCATCTCCAAGAAACTGGGGTACAGAAAGAGTTTTCGGCACCTAAGTGATTATGGTGATTATGTGGCGCTAGATTAAGCTAAGAATTAGGCTAAGCGTTAGAGTGCACTATGATATAACCTCACTTTACTTGTTTTTGCTAGCAGTGTGTGAGTTGATGGAGTAGTTGGTGCTGTGTGATGCTGTAGAACGGGCAGTCCAGCTGTCTCTGCTATGTTGATACAAGCACATCTCCTGCAGCAGCAGCAGCAACAACATGCGTCCATGTTGGCAGCAGCGCAGGCTTCTCACGGCTACTTCAGTTTATCCTCACTGTTCAACAGTTTCTTGTCATCCGGTCCGTTACTTGCGGGATTTCCGCGCTCGTCGTTGTTAGGAAACTCTACGGTGCCGCTGTCGTCATCTTCGTCGGCGTTGCTGGCTGAGAACAACTGCCGTCGGTTCGTCACTTTCTTGATGACTCGGAACTAGAGCCGTGGAAATGAGCCATTAATCATGCGATTCATCATTAAAAATTTTTAATCATTAACTAAGTTTTAATCGTAAAATCTTCAATTTAAATCACATCAATAAGACTGTGTTATAATGTAGATAAAATGGCAAGCATTTGATGAGCAATAATCATTTTCTGCTGACAAAGTGATTAGATAAAACAAACACTTAGGATCTACTAATGATAATATAGACATATTGTTGTCTCAGTGCATTCTGTGAATTAATTCAAGACGTGTCGTAAAATGATCTTACGACATCTTAACTTTTGTTTCATCATGATTATACGATATATCTTACGACATATTGTATGACAACGTCTGTGAATTTGGCCCCAGGCTTTTAGTTTTGTATCAGTATAGTTAGATTGTGCATGTGTGCATCTTTTGTTACTTAGTATTACGTTTATGTGCTTGTGTATGTTGTATGTAGGTAGTATATTATTGTATTTTGGGTTCTTTGTGTTGGTTTGATTGATTTTGCTGTTAATATTTGTTGTCCGTACCAGTGCAAGATGCGTTCTGTCATTCTGTTTAATAAACGAATATGTATATATGTATATGGATGGAGGACTGTCTCCGAAATGACCTGTAATGTGTCGAGCATCAATAGGACTGCGTTATAAAGTAGTCTCAAACCTTGCCAATTAACACAGTTAAACCTTACTCACTCATTCACTCACTCATCCCACATGTGTCAGAGAATTACTGGCACGAGTGAGTACAGATTTTTGGCCTGTTCGACACATTTCAGGTCGTTTTGGGAACGAGTCTTTTCAGGCAATCACTTGCACTGCTACTGACAACGACAGAAAAAAGAGAAAGAAATGTTATGCATTAGTAAGTCGTATGTTGCCAAGTTTCTCTGCATCGACTGTGTTCTGTTGCAGAAACACTGATGATGATGATGACACGCTGGGTAAACACAACTCAGACAAGGTTGGTGGTGTCTTCTGTTGTCTCACAAGTTAGTCATTGTAATTGACAAGTTTGGTCACGTTGAAAGAGTGCATGCTTTCTAATACTGTGATGTCATTACAAAGAGTTCGTCTATATAACAGCGGACTCTGTCTACTTGGATTTGTTATGTCAGTATTTCTAAGCGGCCATCCTACTAGGCCATGTTGCGGGTCTTGCATGTCCGTCCGTCTGTCTGTTCCATGCAGGCGTCATACTCAAAAACAGAAAAGCATAAAAGACCAAAATTTGTGAAACTTTCCCCATGGCTGGAGTAACTGGTGTGCCAATTTTTTTTAGCTCAAAGGTTTAAGTTGGAGGTTAGGGATGCAGCAGTTTAGATGGACAGCCGCATGATGCATCGGAGTGGAGACACATTTTTTCAAGTTAGTATGTGTTTGTTTGTGTCTGATGATGATGATGATAATGATGATGCTTTGTGATGCAGAAAGATGACAATTCTCTTCTGAAGCAGGAAGAAGGTCCTCGGCTTGCGATCGATGGGGATGGCGATCAACTTCACAAAAAAGCTGCCCACAGTTTTACGACTTCCTCCACGGCTTTCCATCGACCATTTCTAGACGATGAAAACGGTTCAGTGTCGGAGAAGCTGTGCACGTTGAGTGGGAGTGAGCCACCTAACGGTGTCTGTGCTCCGCGGGGTTTATTCACAACTACTGTGCAGAAGACACCTTTGTGTAGCGGTAGTTTGGAGTTGACCGCCAGCCTTACTGAAGAGGCCGGTGACTCTGAATCGGACGGGAGAGGACGGTGTGAAGGAGATGATGATGCGGAGGAGGTTAAAGATGAAGACGGAGGTCGATTGAATGCAGCACTCGGACTGATTTCACTCGCAGACGTCAGTTCAGACGTGGCAACTGACGTCAGCCGGTTGACGTCCTCGGCTCAAACTAAGCCCGGTAACTGCTCTGCTGCTGCTGGAACTACTGCTTTAGTTTTTTTTCTATAACCGACTGTTTCTACCACAGTTATTGTGTGGCCATCATAATAGGAAGCGATGCCGGTTTTTCCCAGCTCTCTGTCCTGTACTCGAAAACAAAAAGCCACCGAAAGCCAGAATTGGTGTGAGCGTTATCCAGTCGGATGTTGCTGTCCAGACAGGTCTACCGAACATCACTGAGACGATTATCAAAAGACGTCACATGCTGTTCGGACACGTGGCCAGATTGGATGCCACCACTCCAGCGCACCAGATCCTG
>Ga0056124_1000918_pt1 | contig 10316 bp, 5 predicted proteins | sample WorMetHEROISLAND_2_FD_70069 | JGI IMG/M metagenome (GOLD analysis project Ga0056124, IMG submission 70069) | Marine gutless worms symbiont microbial communities from Max Planck institute for Marine Microbiology, Germany - Olavius sp. 4 HERON ISLAND | ecosystem: Host-associated > Annelida >... | reverse complement strand
TTCACTTCCTGGGAATCGACAAAATTGATGAAAGTGTTTCGATGGCCACACAATACATTTGCCACCCTGTGACAAGAACGACTGGCTGTCGCTTGGTGAATGCCAAACAAATCCCCAATTGTTCTCAAGAAGTTAATCACGACTTTACTCTTGGGTGGTGCAAGCGAGCCTACAACTTTTTCAAAGTTGAGGAGGTAATAACTGACTGGGCAGGGTAATTTTTAGCTAGCCTGTTTATACCTGAGCGGTAAATGTGGGCTAGCCAGTTCTTACCCAGGAGGTAACTTCAGTCAGGGGGGTAATAATTGGCTGTTACACCGGGAATCGAACCCGGGTCCCCGAGTTCGAATTCCAAGTGCGCTAACCACTAAACCATTGAGCCACACACTGAGCCACATGTACAGGAGCGTCTACACCATATAAACCGTGAAGCAGATGTTCCATCATAAACGTACTTGGGAGCTTACAGTGGTGGCTTGGTGGCGTAACGATTAGGATGTTGGACTTGCGAATACGAGGTTGTGGGTTAAGCTCCAGTTCGGGTCGCTATCAAGTGCCCAGCTGGGTGACTGTCTGCGGACAGGTAAACCATCTCAGCATATAACCAACACCGAAGTCAACTCAGCCTTTCATCCCTCTGGGGTTGGAAAATCAAGTACTGGCTCGCTTGTGGGGCGGATTCACCTGTGTCGGGTGGCAGATAACACTGTGTGATCCCATACAGCAGGTGACTCTCACTAGCTCTGTGTTACCCTATACATGACCTTTTAACCTACAACAGCGATCCCCAGATCCCCTAGCTAGATTTAGGAAAAAAGCCCTGATGCAAAGAAACTGGAAAAGGGGAAAAGATAACGAAAGGAAAGGGAATGGGAATGAGAAAAGGGGATAAGGACGACTGGTGGAGTGGTGGTTATGATCACCCAAATCTCGACTTCCTGTGGGGTCTCGGACCCTCGGTCACAATGTTATCTGGAAACAAACGAGCATAAATCCATACATTTCAACTGAGTGTTTTACTCGGAGTCTGAACAACTCACCAAACAGCGGCCTTGTGAGTGTACTGTCCTCTATGCTTTGGCTGCGGAGATCCAGCATCAGCGACAGCCACTCTTGGCAGTCGGCGTCACTGTCGAAGGCAACACCGAAACAGTCGTCCTTCGTGTAGAGGATGACGGCATGCCGGTGTCTGGCATCGGACTTGGCGTTGATGCTGAAACAGTTCTTGAGCACGATGCAGCGCTTCGGAGACACGCCCGTCTTGAACTTCTTCTCGCTGTCAAAATACTCGAGGCGTGCCGGCCCGGAGCTGCTCTCTTCACGGAGAACAAACAGCTTCTTCTTATTTGTCTGAAATAAAACACCAACATCTCACTGCCAAAAGTGCTAATGAACAAGATGCAAGCTTTAAAATACACAAATGTCAAAGAGCACTGCAGTACAGTGAGTGAGTAAGGTCTAACACCCCGCTCGACATATTTCGACGGTCATTTCGGAGATGATGAATGGCAGTACACCGTATCTCAATGAACATCCCCAACATTATCGACTATAACTTAAAGGTAGATTATCAGATTTCAATAATTTTCAGTACAAATATTCCTGACACAACTGGACATCAAATGAGCATGCCACTTCCGACCTCACTCCTCACCCCCTACATTACAGATGTCCCAATTAAGTGAATAACTCAGCTTTGACTGATGTGATGTCTGATATTTTTTCTGCCTACAAGTTATCAAGTGAACTGTCGGCCTATAATTTTGTAGTGTATCTGATGCTACAAAGGGGAAACAGATACAAATTGGTCCCCAAGCTATGTAAATATGAACTTAGAAAACAGTTCTTTGCAAATAGAGTAGTTAAGCTATGGAATATGTTGCCCGAAGAAGTGGTATCGGTTAGTAGTGTCAGCAGATTTAAGAAACACTTAGATTGGTTTTGTGCGACCTGGATCTCTATTATAATTACAAAGTGCCCAAAGCTGCCGTCCATGGCGCCATGTAACTTCTCGGAATTTCAGAGAACTGAAAGCGCGCCATGGATGGTAAAACATGCAGTTCGCTAGATCTCTGATATTTCGAACCTTGATCTTGACAAGCAGCGCCTTCTTGCGTATATCGGTCGAGGCCTCGCTGGACATGGCGGCTCGGCGAATCACGCTTCACCTGGAACGACGTTTCCTCGTCGTCGCGTTGCTTAATTGCATCGTCTCGTTAAAGCATAACAACAACATCGACGACGACTGGGTGCTGATGCACGTACGAATGATGTTTTACGCTTCGACCACGAGCGAGCGCGTGGGCAGCGAGCCAAGACGGACGGACGGACGGACGGACGGAGACAGGCGGCGGACTTTCCCGGCGGAATTACAGCGAGCAGGGCGCGCGCACTGTCTAGACGTGGCGACCTACAGCGTCATTAGTGCAGCATCAGCGGCCGGCCGGCACTGCCTGACGACTGATGCATCTGCCCAACGACGTTTCACAACAACCGCTGACGACAACAATTACAATTCACTCATTCACCAGCAGCGAGCCGCCGCACGCCCGAGCAACGCAACACTGAAGCCGACTGCGCCAGACCAGACGACCGACGGCCGGCCTGTGATCTAGCCCAAATACGTGACCCGTACTTGACCGCCGGCCAGCGAGCATCGACGAGCGAGCGGGCGCCGCGGAGCGGGAGCCGCAAGCCAAACAACACGGAGGGAGCCATATCAAATGGACGGCGGCCGGCCGGCCGGCGGAGGGGTGAGTAGAGCGCCCCCTCAGTCTAGTCACCGACACGACTACGCAGGCTACAACCGACAACAACACGGCGGTGCGCTGCACGACGTAAACAACCTCTGCGCATGCTCGCCCGGCTCGCAACTGGACGCGTTCTGAAACGAAGTCCGATCCTCCCAGCCGATCTACCCTAGTCCAATCCTCACTGACGGCAGGGCTCGAAAATTGGTCCGAGCAACTAACTCTTTAGGTTTGTAAAAACCTTAAAAAACCTCAAAGTCCAAATTCTAGGTTTCTAGGTTGTTTTATTTGTTCTTTCTTGGTCTAAAATGCCCTGCATCACAGAGACTGACAGTCACAAAGGTGTCACTGTCACGAACCAATTGCATACTGTTTGTTTACAAATCATCTTGTTTCCGGTCTGGTGGGTGTGGTCGTGTAGATGTTTGACAAAGAAATTTTTCATAAGTTTGTGTGATTCAGCTGTCTAGGTAGAAGCAGACTGCACTGTTAGAAAGCTCAGATTTATTTGCGTATTTTGTTACGGTCTTTGGTTTTCCGCATCACGTTTTGTGCTTTCCGAATCTGCAGTGAACCGGAACACCAGTACGAACACGAACAGTCATGGAAGTCTTACATATACCGGTAAGCATAATGTTAGTCAAAAATAGGGCATTTTGATCTTAGTGATATGGTGTAGAACACGATAATATCAGACTAAACTTAACTTGAGCTTCAGAAATGTACTCTGTGGGGTTGTGTGGTTTCGACTCCCGGCCATTCCGCTATCAGGTAACAACCCTGGGCAAGTTAATCTTCACGAATTATGGAACTTTCGTGGTGACGTATTTTTGCTCCCGAAAGCAAAATACACTTGAAATAAAATTACAACATTTGCAAAAATATACAGCAGTCCAAATGATATACAAACTTGTTTACTTACTTACTTGCTTACTTACATACTGTGCATGTGTGGTGGCAATGGCATCAAACGTGTAGGACCACAAGTATTACAATTTTTCGCAGGTCGTCTACAGTGGACCACGTCTTGTGATGCCAGCTCTCGGTACGTGAAGCTACCAGTTGAGCAAAGGTTAAGCACTGCCTTAAGCTTTGTGCATCATCATGTTATTATGATGTTAACTTTGACGGCGGCTGAGGCTTCATCCCAGACCCCAAAGCATAGTTTTGCAATTTTTTGACAAAAGGAGTGAAAGTTCCACGTCATTTTTGCTCCCAGGAGTAAAGGTTCCAGGGAACGAAAGTTCCGTTCCTGGAATGAAAGTTCCAGGGAACGAAAGTTCCCGGCTTTCTTTCCTGGGAGCGAAAGTACGTGGGAATGAAATTCCAGTTTACGTTGTTCACACTTCACAGCCAGTCGGTGCAGTGGCCCAGTTTGGGGGCCGACTAACTAACTAACCAACAATGCCAAAAAGGTCAAGAGTTTCTTTTTAGATGACGTTCATATTTTATTTTCGAGGTACCGGTAATTTTCTTATGCTTTAGATTTTCTGCCATTTTGTGTGAGTAGTAGATTTTGTGCAGGTTACACTGCAGAAGCTTGATAAAGGTGGCAACATATCGAGTGTCCAGCATCGTTCCCATGTTGGCACTACATACTTTGAGGCTGGTACGACGGTCAATGATGTGCTGACATTTGTCTCGGAGCGCCAACGGAGAACTACCGGAGGAACTGGATTGTGGTTGCTGCAGACATCATCAGGCAAGTAGTTCGTAGAGCTCTGTCCGAGCTGTCAAAGTGTAGTGTATGCTTATTTCCTTCAGTTATTCGTCATTGTTGCAGTTTTGTGTAATATCTCTCAGCTGTAATCAGTTATCGAAAACTTCGGGCCAGGAATGAAGCGTTGGACATGACTGTTGTGGTCGGAAGTGTCTGGTCAATTTAGTCACAAAAGTATGAGGTACTTCAGGCCCAAAGTCCAACACAAAAGTGGTGATGCAAATGTGAAATGGGGGCTGGGTGCGGGTGCTAATGACTGATAATTAAACTCTTGACTCTTATAGACTGGCTTGCCTTTAAAGTCAACTCATTCCTGCATGCTGAAAGAGAACTTTTTAGCAATCTTTCACCTTGTCAAATTTAAATGTTAAACTCTTTTCATAATAGCCAGAATAATGTGCACAGCCTTCAACGTTAATGTTGGTTTAGAACTTTAGAACGATGTGATAAAGGGTATTTCCATTTGGTAGTTTTATTTTTATCTTACTGACTTTTCTCAGCGTAACTGACATCATTTAACGGCAGTACGATAAGTTTATGACAGTTTCTGCTAAATGTTTGGCACAGTATTAAACAACAAGTGAGATGAGTTTTGTTTCATTTTTTCTTTTCTGCAGTTCATCTGAGAATGTAACGGTAAATGAATTTGTAAAATCGCTACATATTTGCCATAGTTATCAAAAAATAAAAGCAGCTTACTTTCTGTGGGACACGGTGTATATTTTCTTCGCCACAAACAAACCAAATGCAATAGTATAAACTTGGCACTGCAGCACTAAACACTCACGGTGAATAATGGTAGCGTTCTGGGTCTGAAGTGTCCATTGGACACTTCAGTCCTGGGTCCGAAGTCTCCCGCAATTATTGTGATGGGTCCAAAGTGTCTTCCAAAGTGTCCTGGATCCGACGTTTCATGGATCCAAAGTGTCCAGTAAACCTTTAATCATCACCATTTTAACAGTTTTTTTGTGTTGCCAGTTGCTCTCTCTTTTTCTATAAACTAATATTTCATAAAACACTGTCACTTTGAGTAAAAACAGAACATTAATTAGGAGTGTATTGAGAGAATGTATACATCTGTGCATTGAAAAGCATGAATTTTGTTGCTGTGTATGTTTAGTGATATTTCTGAGCTTCTCTGCATGCGTTAGATGTTATGTAATATGGTTGCAGGTGCTGATTGCACTACAATCAAAGACTCGAAGCACAGATTGCAAGATGATGGAACTCGCTATCTAGCCGTTTATTACAGTGGTGGCCCAGATATTTTTATTCAGTAGTAAGATTGGAATTTGGAACTACACTACTGGTGCTGTCACCATAGAGACTCAGTCAAATTTCTGCACCATTTGGCCTTAATTTTTATTTTATGTAACTTGTGTTTTTATGTGGTTTGCAGCAGAGCATTCCAAAGCTTGCACCAATGTGATTAAATGGTGCACTTCTGTCATAATATATCAGTTATATTTGCTGCTTTAATTCTTGTAAATGCAAATGTGTGAATACTACTGATAATCAGGTTGTGCTTGTAAACCATCCGGTGTGTGTACAATAATTGTACACTGTGGTCCATTTTTTCATTTTCTCTTTTGCTTGCTGTACTCTTGTACGAAGTTCGTGTTAAATAAATAAATAAGTGAGAAAACGTGCCACCAAACTTTTGTCCATATTTTTGCTAAATATTGATCAATTTTCAAAATTCTTTCACTGGCATACTGTATTGACAATTTGCAATAAAACTCTCATTAAAGATTTCACCGCACCCCAAACGCATCGCTACACTACCTTGTGAAATGTAAATTTTTAAAAAGTGCACCAACCGAAGTGCAGCAACAGCAAACTAAATGCACATGAACTAAAGAAAATGTGGTCATGGTAGACGAGCTGGTACTAAGCCAGCAAGACCAGCCACAAATTTATCGTTCAGTACACCGAATTGCACAAACTGGTGTCATTCGAATCATCTTGGTTTGAAGTGTTCAAAGAGACACCTACTAAAGAACTGACTGAAGCAAACTGTTTTTCCAAACATAGCTGCTCAAAACTGCTGCCGATTGATGTTTTTTTATCATTTCGTTTGCTGATAAAATGCTGTGTAATTGAGCTATGCTGAAAAATTTGTAGAAAGCATCTGGTGCAGTGAAGAATAAAATGTTGGCGCAAAAAAAACGCTTTTTTGCACAAGAATGACGTTCAGTCTCTTACCACAGTTGCTGCCAGTCGTACGCGAAGTCTGGTATGGTGGTTCATATCTCAGCAAGACTGTAGAAATTCTAGTTCTTGTTTCACAAGGTAGTGTAGCGATGCATTTAAGGTGTCGGCCAATATTTGGCAAAGATATGGACAAACATTTGGTGTGAAGTTTTTTTATGGACCACGGTGTCGATGTTGCATTGCTGAATTCTTGATTACAAAAAGTGATATTTTTGCCTAATGCTTCGGCATTCTGTACAAAATGTATGCATTAATGCTCCTCAGTGTACATCTAGCACTGTTGTGATGTTTTACCAATTCTTTTGCATTCCTAATGCTTCTGTGTTATGTCGTAATATTGTCTGATGTGTGTTGTCACAAGATTCAGTGTATGTTGTACTTGTTGCTCGCTTTTATATGATGTTTACTGTTAGTTTACGAGATACTACTGTATATTATTGTCTACTGCTTCGAATGCCATTCTTTGACACTACCATAGTTTGTGTATCTTCATTTATATGGACCCAGCCTAACCTGGTGTAAATCAAGAAAGTCTGGCTAGTTAGACAGTAGCTATGGGAAGTAGTGGTACTAATTATAATACACTGTGTCTCAGAAAAAAAAACGTCATCCTTTTTGTTTTTGTGACATCTTTGTCAGATTTCATCCGATTTTGCTAATTTTTTGTAGAAACATACCCCTGGAAATTTGAAACAAGCACATGTGCACGGCCCACATCATATCTTGTTTTATATGTTCGTACTGTACCTTGTAAAAACTGGAGACGCATCAGAACACACACTGTGTCGTTGGCCGCTTCCCATTCCTCTTGTCATTGAACCGGAATCTTGCAACTTCTTTAAAAGTCTATTTAAGCTTTTGACATTCTAACTTTTATCAGAAAATTCAAGAATTAACTTTCTACTCCAAAGAATTAAATTTCTTCTCCAAAATCTTTAAATTTGTATAAATGTTCTATCAAAATGTGAACTGCAGCGGCGCCAGATCGCTGCATGATCTTGTCTGGTCTGCACCAGCATGTCATCGGCGAGGCACTCCATTATGTGGCGTGGACGGCTGCGCGCCTGTGTGAGAACTGATGGACGAGACCTCAAACACTTGCTCTGATAATATGAACGTTAATTCATAGTTATCTGATGTGACACTTTGACTTTTCTGTGGAGACTTCATATTTGACGCTGCAGGCCTACGGTATTCCGTAAAAATCGTTGCTAGATTTTACAAGGTACAGTACGAACATATGAAACGAGATGTGGTGGGCTGTGCAACTGTGTTTGCTGCAAATTTCGTGGGGTATGTTTCTGCCAAGAATTGGATAAATTGGACGACATCTGACTAAGTTATGACAAATATAAAAAGGGTGACGTTTTTTGACACACAGTTTTACAGTGTGATACAGTTGTCAGCATGACATTCACCTGTACAGGGTTGTTAGGTATTTAGGCTGTTTAACATGTGTTGCTGGTTGCAGTTTTTGCTCAATGAAACAGTTGAATTCTCCTGGTTTGTGTTTTGGTTGGAGATTGTTAATACGTGATCACAATCAAACATCACATATTTGTATCGACTATTTCCACCTGCAATCCATTTTTATTATATTTGTGATTTTTAGAATGCTTTCAAAGGTGTATGTGTGGGATAATTTTGTCTGCTTTGTGGAGGTGGGGGAGGTTTACTGTATTATATTCTTTGTAATTGTATAGAATTATGTACCTAATTTTTAATTAGTTGTAATTTTTATAAATATAAATTCAATTTGCAGCTATTGATTGTTTTTCATTGGTTTTGTGTATGCACTTTTTGTCATTTTTTAATTACCTTTTAACATGCATTGCATGCAGTACAAGGCACGGTGTTGCGACCATAAGTTGCCTGTAACATTTATGTATCATTCCATATAGGTTGAGTTACTTGGGAAGTAATTACACATGTAATTGGCTGATGGTCTTTGTTTCTGGAATCCCGAGCAGTATCAGCAACCTTGTCCTAGATGATTGTCTGGAAATTCCACGCAGCATAGAGTCATTTAGTTGGGCATTGCATAATTTCCTTACGTAATTCATAAGATTAAAGCTAGGCATTAGCATGATGCACGCACTCATCCTGGAAGAAGTTGGCAGTTCTATGAGCAGTACGGAAAACAACATTTTCTGGAATACATTTGTGGTTAGTGAAATTCTTGTGGGATGGCATCGCACGGTGTACCTTGTCACAGCAGGGCGTTATTGTTGGATTTTGCAGTGCAGCTGCAATATTGTCTTCTGTTATAATTGCATTTTAGTGACATTTATGCAACTAATATTATGTATGCTTATCATAAAGAAACATTTTATGAAGAAGTCGTCTGTTTCTCGTGTGTTAGTGTATGACAGTGTAATTCACACCTTTTCTTCCTTCTTCTTTATAACTCTGTACTTACTTATAGATGTAAGTGCAACTATCTTAGTTTTTTTTTAAATTGTGCATTTATTTGTGCCAAGAAAGAAATTTCTTCTGGAAACTTTGCAAGACAGCTTGTTTGTTGGATAGCTGATAATTATTAGTAAGTAAGTAAGTAAGTAAGTAAAGTGTAAATTTATATAGCACATTCTTACTTACTTACTTACTTAGTGCCTCTGTATCTTCGGACTCCATGGCGCTATATAAATCTTGTATTATTATTATTATTATTTTTTATTTTTTTTACCCTTGGTACTCCGTTCCCAAGGGAGCCTAAAAATTGACTAAGCAATACAAAGGTGGGTACGATTATCAGTCCGTGCTGTCAGCTGCCGGCAATTATTATTATTATTATATTGAAAAAGATCTCTAACACACTTAGTACGATGGGTGACTGTCTGCCGACGGGTAAACCATCCCGGTATATAACCAAGCACCAAGGTCAACTCAGCCTTCCATCCCCTCCGGGGTCGGTAAATCGAGTACCGGCCTGCATGGCTGGGTTTAAGGTGGGGCGCGTTCACCTGTGTCGGGTGGCAGGCAACACTGTATGATCCCATATGGCAGGTGACGCTCCGTAGCTCTGTGATCGGTTTCCAATCCATAAATAGCTATACGCACTTTTACCTTTACCTTTACTTTTTTAGTATTCTTTGACATAAAATGTCTTACGTGCTCAGTTTCGGTGCAGTGTCGCAGTGGTTGCTCTACATGCAGTCCAGTGTTCAGACATTCTGGCACAACCCAAAAAACAGTGGATTTTATTGGGTAAACCCACGCACAAACAACCCCAAACTGAATCCAATTTTAGTTTCTTGTTCCGTTAATAACGAAACATTTTATTACAGTTACCTTTTTAACACTTCTAAACTACGAATTTGCAAATTGTTGGATGTTTATTTGATGCAGACAGTACTACTATCTAGCATGTGCTCGTTCCAATAACTGAAGACCCACGAAAACCTCAAAAAAACTGTCGGGAAGTTAAGCCTTTAAAAAACCGGGTTTAACCCCCAAAACCGGAAACCCATAAAAGCCATCGGGTTGGTCTTAAAATGGTTTTTACGCGCGAAAGCAGGAACTGCTATAGCGCGTCTTAGCCATCGCAATTCTGTCCGTCTGTCCGTCTGTCCGTCCGTCACACGGGTGGATCAGGCAAAAACGGTGCAAGCTAGGATCATCAAATCTTCACC
>Ga0056124_1000917_pt1 | contig 10331 bp, 4 predicted proteins | sample WorMetHEROISLAND_2_FD_70069 | JGI IMG/M metagenome (GOLD analysis project Ga0056124, IMG submission 70069) | Marine gutless worms symbiont microbial communities from Max Planck institute for Marine Microbiology, Germany - Olavius sp. 4 HERON ISLAND | ecosystem: Host-associated > Annelida >... | reverse complement strand
AATCAATCAATCAATCAAAAAATAACCACTTACAAAAATGACCAGTGGTTTACAATGTATGCCTAAAACTTGGGACAAAACCTAAAGATATGTCCGAATTAAAAAAAAACATAGATTAGAGATAAAACGCTCGCTAAAACAGTATGATGTTTTAGGTTCCGTTTGAAAGACGCAGTGTTGGTAGTTGTTGAAGCGACGGTGGCAAGCAGTCGAGAAGAACGTTCTGATATGTGCAATGTTAAAGCAAGGTCGCGAAACTGCAGTTTGCAACTGCGTCGACTGCACCTGTACTGGATCTTACATTCTGTTGCGAAGTGAAAGTTGTGTTTGGTTTGACGCATGTAAATTTTGTTGATTTTTTTCTACATTTAGTCATTCATCTCGTACAAGGGGACACCCCATACAAATTGTATAAATCAAGATCTACAAACACAGTTCGTCTATTTTTTTATTGATGTATAAGTTATCTAATAGAAAAGCACTGCCACTTCGCGATATGTGAGGCTAGAACTTACGCCATCAGCTGTAGCTGGTGACCCGGCATGTTCACTGATGTCTTTAACCTGTTGCGATACAAATACAGATACAGACTAGAAGTACAGAAACGATCAGAGACCTACAACCTGCACCTGGCGAATAAATACGGAGGACTTAAAATACTGCTAGAAATTCTTTACTGCCACAGTTATAGTGCGCAAGAATGTCCGGTGTTCGCATATTTTCTATTCTACTTTTTTAGCTGCAGGTGTGTCGTTAATGGAGTTCAGTTCAGTTGTAGGCCTAAATGTGCCCAACCGTTCGACGGGAGATCACGTTTGACCCCTGTCTCCTTATAGCATGTTCTTAATAAGGCCGTGGTTTCGTGCAAATCAAAAAGTTTTAAAAAAGTGCGACAAGATGTGTTTCAGAACTTATATAGGTGATCAAGACGCTCGTATCACAACAGCTAATAGACTTACACAACATCGTGATACTATGTAGGCCTACACGTAACACGACAGTTGCGTCGCACCAATGTTTTTTCACGAATTGCAATTCGTCGTCGACGGTCGATTTGATTGTCTCGAGATAGTCTAACTGCTGGCGAGCGGAGCGCATGCAGCCTCTACGGTTGGTCAAAGTACTAATAACTACGTGGTGGCCGGGTGGTTGAGGATGTCAGATGGTGAGCGTCATGGTGGTTCTTGCTCGACTACCGACCACCCAACTCACGCCACCATCACCGCACAATTCCAACGGCGTAAATTTACCACAATATGGTGGAAAATAACAAAAACGTGAAACGAAACTAGAAAAAAATAGGTCGTCCCAGTGCCGACATATTATGCGGCCGTCCGCCTGCAGCACTGCCAAAAGTATCAGCAAAAAGGCACCAGAAAATTAGCAGAGATATAGAGTCTACGCCGAGGCAAAACACCCCAAATGAAAATTGAACTTATTCTGTTGCGCTATTCACGCTGTGAAATTCAGGCTCCGCATATTAGTTTAATTTTCGGAGGCAGCAATGCAGGATGTAGGCCAATGTTCGGCAGTCACAAGACTACCTTCCGTCATTAGACGACGCCTATCTGCAACACAAACCAGACACGACGTGTTAAACTGCGACTAACGCGCGATTAACGCAATTAAAAACTTATCGCTGGATAGCTATGTATTGATGCCTGGAGGATATTGATCGCTGAAAGTGGGCCAGTTCGCAGTGGGATGCGAGCGTATATAGACGCAGCATGGGTTTAAACCGAGACATCACGTTCAACTGTTTATATACAGGAGTAACATGTGCGCGGCAGCCACGACGGCGTGTCGAGTGTTTAGTGGACGTCAGCGACGGAGTTGACGGCCGCTGCGATCGTTAGCAAGAACCAAGGTTCAAAGACCAGCAGCACTGGAATCAAGACATCAACACTGTCATACGAGGCACAGACAAAACATAGTCGTACATAGTCAACCGCCATCCATCGACGTTTCGCACTATAGTCATGGCATTACTAGCCGTTTGTGCGTGTGTTTTTATAAACTGCCCTTTCTACATTATCTATATTGTCTTACCCGGCGCCGGATAAAATGTCCGGGGTACGTACGAGAAACTGTCCGTTCTTCCGGTCAGTGGTTAGCAAGGAGGACAGTGTAATGGAATATTTACGTGCAACAATGTTATGCCCTAATGCCCCTCGACAGTAGATTGTTTTTGTCGGCTTATGACTGTCGCTGTTTTTATTCAGTTCATGAGGTTATTTAGCTTCCGTTCGCCAAGTCGTTTAGGTCGTCCCGTCAGCGTGTCGTGCTCGTTTCCGAGAATAACGTCGCAGCTGCAGCGTCCGTCGTCGAAACTATACACTGCGAGTCGCAAAACAGACCACCGAGTGTTTTATGCAAATACTGACCGACTTTTATTAGCACACTTTCCGGAAAATTTGCATCAAAGATCCTACCACGCCGGAAACGCGTCGCTACACTACCTTGTGAAATGTAATTGCTGGTCATAGCACAATTGCACGTAGCATAATCACGCTGGATGTTAAAATGTCCGCCTGTCGCCATCTCACAAGTCCACAGTGCACGCTAGTATTCTGACGTTTATATTCTGCAACGTAGTATAGCGACGCGTTTGAGGTCTGAACAACTCCGTGCGCTGGATGTTAAAATGTCCTAATAGGCCGCATACGGATTCCTAACTCGAAAACGAAAAGGCGTGTGACACATGTGTTTACGTAATTGTCCACGAATTCAGGCAGTGATGGTCTAAGCTATCTTGCAAGTAAGTATTGCCCTTTCCAACGTGTATAATCACCGACTCCGTCATGCAGTCGGCACATAAAAGACCGATGAGCAATATGCTCAGGTCAGGTCAGGCAAGGACGTGAACTCCTTTGTATAGAAACAAAATCGAAGTGAACCTTGCCCAGAGCAGGAGTAACTGGTGTGCCAATTTTCAGTTCGAAAGGTCAAGGATCTAGTTTACCAGATGTCAAAAATCTCCAGAAAATGAGGTGCGTCTTGCGTATAGTGACGGCTTTCTCTGACTACCCGATCAATACAGTGACATCTTATAGTACGCATGGTAATGTAGGAGTAAACTCTTAGTTCAAGTTCATTTAAATAAGTAAGTGCTGTTTGCGCATAGCTAGGCGGGCGGCCACATATTGTGTCGGCACTGGGCCGACATATTTTTGTTCGATTTCGACCCAGTGCAGTTGCATTTTGTCACAGCCCGAGACAAGAGTTGATCCCCGCATCCTCAGAGCATCATCATCATCGTCATCAGCAGCAGCAGCAGCAGCAGCAGCTGGAGCTGGGGATGACAGAGTTGTTTGATAGCGGCCATGTCTACAAATCTGTTAGACGCCGCAGTCCGATCTATCAGCTTACTGCTGACGTCACCCGTCAATCATCCGACGTCTTCACCACATCAGCGTCAGTAGCCACCGAGCACGTCGACACACTGGCGTATCCCCCGATTTCGTTAGTAACCACACAAGTCGTCTCGGTTCATCGACTTGCATTGTTATTGTCCTCCGATAGATTCTTTGATCCACCGGACACCGGTCCATGGACCGAGACGAGAGGTCCTATATATACCAGCGGACAAATTGTTCGCAGCGGCGACATCTAGCGGCAAACAGACGCCGTTTCAAAGAAGGTGGCAGCCGTTGCCGAAACGTCAACAAATTGGTAAACAAAGGTTGTAATTTCGATGAATTCATATACTAGACATATAGCTCACTGGTGACTTGTTTCAACCTACGACTTAGGCCTAATGCAAAGAGACTCGTTGTCGTGTTATGTACCCTGACCACTTCTATCATGTGTATCGATGTTTCTGCAGTAACACACACTGTTTGGTATGATTTTGTTGTTTGATGTCGGTGGCGTAGGCAGGGAGTTCCCCGGGCGCAGGCCCCGATACAGTCCCACGATGACTAGCCACGTTTTCTCAGTAGCTTGAAAATTGCGCATGTGGTTCAGCACGCGTCTATTAAGCACAATGAAACGACATTTGCAGACGCGTTTTTCTGGGCTCTTAATGCGTCCAAAATGCATTTGCGGTCGGGGATCCGCCCCGAACTCCGCTGGGGAACTTAAAGCGCTCCCCAGACCCCTAGCTGGTGGGGCAGGGGTTCGCTGCCCCTCCCCAAGAATCTTTCCGGCGCTCTCGTCCTTCAGCCTTGAATTTTGGCTCTTGGGGCCTTAGAAATTCATCCCCAAGACAAACTCCTGGCTACATCACTATTGGACGACAAGTGCAAAATAATCTGGTCTTGCATTTTCCCAACACTTCTGCGAATTGGTCCGTCGTTTTCTAGGTCCTGCATTTACAGGGAACGGACAAAATTCCCCCGAACAGAATCTCCCTTCCGAAATGCCACATCAATGACAAAATCTCCATCCACTACGATAGGGCATTATTGTCAACAACGTTGATAGGCGTCCCAACCATTCGCATTTACAGTCGCCCCACAACGAATAGTCTTACAGACGTTTTCGTCCGACGCTATCACATTAATCAGCTTACATTGACCTCTAGCTTGAGGCTGTAGCTCTCGCCATGTCTGTAGGAGCACACAGCCACAATGTAGTCGACAAAGAACTAAAGTCCGAGTTTTAATGGCAACCGAACTGTAGCGAAACTATACTATTGTACGAGGGGCGTTCAATAAGTAATGAGAATCAATGTATTAGACTAATTTATTCACAATCTATATATCAGCAAAGTGTACATCCTTTGCATTGCAATCGCAGTTATTGTGCTCTGTAGTGCAAAGCGCGGTATTGCCACCGTATAAGTTGTCTGCCCGTCCGTCTGTGAAAATTTACAGACAAACAGCGAAAAATTATTCTTCACGGCGGCTAACAAATGCATGCCAACGCTTTGCATGAAGATAAAACCGTCGATTTTTGAGCACTGTGTTTTCAACTCACGACATTATTGAGGTATCGTGGCTATATAAGTTGGGTTACTTGGAAAGTGTTATATACGAATAAAATAAGCTTAGAGACTCTGCTCACCGGAGCCCCAAAATCGGTGACATAATTCTAGGGTAACACCCAAAATTCCATTAGTCATCTAATCCCAGCGTAGCGCGTGACGTCGCCCAGAAGCACGATTTGAAACATAAATAAACGCATCGCGCAGTCCGTTTGCTACGACAGCAGGGCACTCTTGTCTGGATGGAATAATGATCGTGTGCAGTTTTAGAAACTAAGAAAGCCGTCTCATATGATAATTATTGTGCTTATTAGAGCCATGCAGCGCAACTGCAGACGTCCGTTTGGCTTCAAAGACAGCCACCACAACGTTCAATTCATTCGAGGCGATCTTCGGAGTATCCTTTCGTCGCAGTTGCGCAGACTTCAGCTCGGAAGGCTACGGTCAGTGGCGTGCCCGGGACTCGCCGCCAACGGCCACGGAACTAAGAAAAACATCTTAAAGCTGACACACGAAAAATATTATGAAATTTGAAGTTTGTGCGGGTGTGAAGTGACCTGAAAAAATTATAGCCTACATTTGGAAGTCGGGGGTGCCAAAGTGCCCCATAGCTGGCGACGCCCGGCCCATGGCTGCAGCGTGTCTGCAGAGTCTGTCAGCTGGTGACAGCTGCCTGCCTGGCGACGCTAACAATCGAATGACAACACGACTAGAGATAACACAGAGATCACGTGGGTGGGGAGGGAGACAGAAGCCGGGCTTCCAGAAACCGATCACCGATCATTAAACTACTGATAACGTTTTGTCTGAATTACTCACAACCCACGTGATACATTTGCTGAAAAATTATCGAGATAGACACGAACAACTATTTTGGTTCTCTACAGTATGTAACTAGATGATGGCAGCTATTTGACACATTTCAGAACGGTCATTTTACCAAATTAAGGTGCGGTTTCGTGTAGTGGTCAACACGTTGCGATGAACCATAGAACGGGCCCGCGGTTAGTACTTGGGTAACCAGCCAACCAGGCCAACTCAGCCTGGCCACCCGTCCGTGGGTAGGCGCAATGAGTACCAGCGAAAGCCTGGGCGTAAAGAAGCACACCGCGCGATGCACTTGACTTGGTCTGGCAGTGTAAGCTGGTGTCTGGCTGAGAAAACGATCAGCGCCGATCCATTGGCTTTGCAGGCTGCTCTGGAAGAAGTTTACGTAACGTATTTACATTCAACCAAATTGATGAAGTGCAATTTAAGCTGGTTCAATGCATGCTGTTGTACAGTACATGGCAACTTGTCTGCAACGATAATCAAGCACGTTATTACTACTTCTTAAAATTTTCTACACCTTTTGTTAGTAAAGATCCCAAGGGTTGAAATCAAAGTTAACACGTAGCTGAGATGCATGGTTGTTGGTTCGGACAATCGATGCAGAATGAATCGTGCAAAAGCTCATAGGTGAAACGTTAGATCCTCACAGAAATTCGTCGGAACAAAAGCAGAGCCTCTCTATCGTCGCCAGAGACAGTGCTGATTCTGACCCAGATTGCTCAGAAATTACTTCAGTGCTGATGAACTGTTGGGGCCCAGGTTCTTCAGGGCAATGGGCTGGAAGATGTAGACTGCTGTGAAATCAGCGTAATTATTATTATTGCTATTGTGATCACATAACGGCGCAGGCTCTATACCTGTTGTATGAGTTGGCGCAGGTCCACTCCGTCCAAGACGACAGCTCCTCCTGCGCTCGGTCGAAAAGTGATGTTATGATTCTCAGCTGTTTGAAAGATCAGATGACCGCTCTGCGTCATTATTCTCGGCCTGCAAGCAATCCGTCAACCATCATCATCATCATCATCAGTTTATTTTGGAAACACAAACCATCACTAGAATGCAACGCTAATAGGCCTATCGATGCTTCTACCGTACATGAAGCCTATAGTAATTTCTGCGCAGAGCACTGACGCGATTTAAACAAAAAAGAAGATTAAAACAATCAGATTAAAACGATCAGCTCACATAAAATATTTAGAAATAGACTAAAAACGTTATCTGCAATTTATATAATTTGTATTATGTTTGCTTATTGTGTTGAATAAACATTTGTTTATTGTGCTTATTGTGATGAAAGAATTTTTGCATTTATCATTTATTTGTTAATGTTTACACGTGCGCATGCACCGACCATGTTTGTGTTTTTTCTGTTTTTTTTTTGTATGCGTTGTAGATAACATATTAGATGATGTAACGTCTATAGGCCGACTATAACTGCAATAGCCGATAAATGGTCAGCTTGGTGGGCGTATGTCTTCTCTGGTAGCCTGCCATAGTCAGTTGCTATTGCTGTAGGCTTTGCCTATGTATTTGTTTGGCGAGATAAATTGTCTTCCTCTAATTCTTCTTCTTCTCAGTCCGCCATGCGTCCGTCCGGATAGCAATGATAGCACATAATACAGCACGTAGTTATTTCAAATTTCAGTTAAAAGTCCACTTTTACATTGCCCAGCGTTCTAAGCGTTCACGGTAAATCGTGCTGATGCGAGAACGTTTCACTTGCTTACTGTGGGTCTCAGCGATTTTTGCGTGTCGTCGTGTAACTCGTATTGCAAGTTGTGTTGACGTCTTATTTTGGAGTCAGTTCACCTATCCGAAGGGTCACTAGTCTGAATTTCGTAGACTACTGACCTTGGCATAACTACATGTAACATGAACAAGAAATCTGAACTAATGCTCATGAGACGCGCCACAGCATCAGTTTAATTTCGTACGCAGGTTGTCGTGGTCTATCTCCAGTATATTTCAGCGAAAATTCACTCTAAGTGTGCGTGACAGCCTAAAATAGCGAAAAAAATAACTTAAAACACATATTTTGGGGGTTCAACGTTGTTTAAGGTCATCGATGTTGGTACCCCCGGAAAGCTCGTCGGCAGTGCGTGTTATGATACGCAGCAAGTCTGTGTCTATCTGCAACCATTGTCGTGCTAGATTAGTCGACCGTAGCAGAAATCGCACGTTTTCAAGGGGGTACCCAAATTTGATGCGCTCGTAAGGCTATCATATGGTGAAGACCCGGAGTCTCTATCTCACCTGGCCTTGAATCCGTACCGGGTCGTGACGGACAGACAGACAGACAGACAGACGGACAGACAGAATTCCCATAGCCAATACGCGCTCTCAGCAGTACCTGCCGGTACAGCTGTGGCGCGTAAAAACTGTTCGATGTTGTCCCTATGTTCCTGTCAATTTTCCACTGACTTTACTCTTCTGCATGCGCATAGTGATATTTCGTAACAAATTCCTGCATTTTCAGCAACTGTGGAAGAGATTTTTACGTGTTAGCTTTGGCTTCCGTTTGTATAGCCTACTGTTTTATACTTCCTGCTAATATATAGATACAAAGTTTACGCTGCTTATTCAGCCAGACTTATCTCGGTGCGTGTGTGGTAGTGAGGTCGTATACCAGTGGCGCATTTAGGGGGCAACTTGCCATACCCCTCGGCGCTGAAAAATCTGCCCACTTTTGCTTGCTGAAACACCGAAATTTCTGTATCAGTTACTAAAAGGCTTCAGCTTCTGCCCCCAGAGATCCTGGCCCTCTTTCCTTAAATTCTAAATACGCCACTGTCGTATCTTGATAATATCAATTTGACAGTTTAGGATGCTGCTCCACACGCCGTGATAATGCTTATATCTATAATATACCTAGTAGCCTATACATCGCTTGCACGAGATCAGGAGGATAGACCAAATATAGTATATCTATAGTGTATTTGGACAGACCCGCATTTAATTATCGCACCTGCCGTCCTATTACTGGCCACAGGCTATAGACAGATGCGAGATCAGAGTTAGCTGTTAGCGTCTCCTTAATTGGACTCGATATATTCATGTCGGAAAGGACACACAGACGATCGCAATCATGGCGAGATCTGCTTAGTTGAAGCGGTTAATAACCAGGCCGCCCACACTTAACGACCCAGCTATAGCTAATATGGTTCCGGTCGTTATATAGATTTCCGCAACAATAGCCGATAGTTAAAAGCCATTCTACATCCGGCAAAAGCTTTCGTCGCGAATGAGGATGTATAGGCAGTATTGTTTACTCTATTACACATTATGAGCACAAGGCCACGTACATGGCATTGTCATTTCAGACATTCACGTCGGCGCCGTGTTTAGGGACCCGCATCGTCCACAGTTTGGCGAGATGGCGAAGCCGGCAAAGAACCGCAAACGGGTCGAAAATTATCTCGTTTATGCACATTTTTGTTAACCACCAGCGGCAGCACAAACAAAGATATCAACAAATGCAGAATAGCACACACATAGCCCCTACCGTAACACAAGCACACAAAATATTAGGCTACAAATAAAATGCTGAAAGTTACAAACATGTGCACAAATGTTTCAGCTGTGGTCATATGGAAAACCATTAATGTATAGCAGGGGGAGGCAGCGGGGCAATTGCCCCCTAAATTTTACTCTATCGGAAATTTGCAGGTAATCCGAGACTCAGATAAAATGTTCGTATAAGATTAAGACTATCACAGCCTTTAGACTAAATAAGTAGGTAAATAAGTAGGTACTTTATAAAACGTGTTAGGCCTAACTGTAAAAAAACCTCAAACAGGCTCGGTATGCTGCAGGCAAAATGTTTGAGATGGCGCCCAAAGGTAGACAGAGTGCGTGCTGCTTTTGAGATAGTTCGAATTAGCATTCCAAGCACAGACGGACCGACGTGTCCAAATACACGTCTTCCATATGCGTTGCCATTCTCATCGGCGGAACACGAAGCGCAAGCCAAATGAAGGAATAACTGTGCAAAATGTACGTACTGATCGACGCTCGGCGCCGACGACGAGGACGAGGAAGACTTGGAGGGCCGCTGGTGCGACGACTTATTGTCACCGTCGGTCGCCTGCGTCACCGGCTCAACGCTGCCCACCAACAGCGACAGCGCCACGACGACGCCGCCAACCATCCACGCTGCTGTGCGACGTTCAACCGGCCTCGACGAGGTTCGTCTTCGGCCGACGTACGACGACGACGACGACGACGATGATGATCCTCCGGCACAGTTCATCATCAGACTGGCTCCACGGGCGAGTAGTCGTCCGCGCTCTCGTGATGTTCTTAATAAACTATACGAATTTATCAGATTGCAACATCAGACCTTTCTTTTGATTGTTTCAGACAACAGTTGAAAACATCTTTAGTTTGTAAATATTGACATTTAGCACTACTCTAGCGCATTAGAGACATCGTAGCTTCGCTATGGAAATAAATGCATATTTTATGAGCATCAATCCATTATAAAGACACCGGAGAAAAGGGTACATGCCCACCTCCAAATTTTGGGCAAGACTGCAGGAGGAGGGACAGAACCCCAATAACTGCCCTTCCCCTC
>Ga0056124_1000916_pt1 | contig 10335 bp, 5 predicted proteins | sample WorMetHEROISLAND_2_FD_70069 | JGI IMG/M metagenome (GOLD analysis project Ga0056124, IMG submission 70069) | Marine gutless worms symbiont microbial communities from Max Planck institute for Marine Microbiology, Germany - Olavius sp. 4 HERON ISLAND | ecosystem: Host-associated > Annelida >... | reverse complement strand
CTTCAGTGCTTTGACACTGTTGGTTGGGTCATCTGACCTGTAAAAACATCGTCTCCAAAATGACCTAAACTGTGTCGAGTGGGACGTTAAACCTTGCTCAACCAATCAACCAATCACACAGAACTAGTAGGACAACTAACAGAAGAGAATAAACCAATGATCCGCAGAAAGATACTGACACAACTTACTAACACTCAAACCAACCTAGCAATAACTGAGATAGATTTGTTCACGTATTACCTCGATCACCTTGTTGTAGAACCACTGCGTAACGATAGCAATGCCATCTGTTGGCATAAAAGCCCATATTGCTGCCATGACAATAATGATTAGTACGTCAAGTACAGCCGCAAAACTCACCTGCTCTACCTGCAACATAACCGGCGTTTAATTGTAACCAACTACACTAGTCTGTGTCTCAAAAAACGTCACCCTTTTTATTTTTGTGATATCTTTGTCATATTTCATCCAAGTTTGCTAATTTTTGGCAGAAACATACCAAGAAAGTTGAAACAAACATGTATACGTGGCCAGTGGTGGTGGAAGAGATTTGAAAGTGCTATGCCAAAAAACGAGGCTCCACAGCCTGTCGTAGGCAACAAGATCGAGACACCAAAGGTGTTGAGGAGGAGAGGTGTGGAAAGGGGGTGTTTTCCTCCCCATCTGACAAGCGGATCTGGGGGCATGTCCCAAGCTCCCCCAGCATGGTCCGGGGCAGAGCCCTGGCCGAAAATTGATTTTTATCAATATTTGAGGTCAGAAAGAAGCCACTTGCGACACCATTTTCAGTAGGCCAGGCACACATTTTGAGTCATCACGTGAGTATGAAGTATCTCCTTGAAGGTCGTTGTTCAAAAAGAGCTATGCCAAAAGATACAGTTGGCGTACCAGTTGCCAATTGGCGTACCGGCTCCACCGCCTATGTACATGGCCAAATTCACGTCTTCTTTTATATGTTGGTACTATACCTTGTAAAAACTAGTGACACATCATTACGCACACTGCAACGTTGGCCGCTTCCCGTTCATCTTGCCACTGAACTGCAATCTTCCAACTTCTTTAACAGCTTATTAAAGCTCTTCAGATTCCAACCTTTTGTCAGAAAAAGCAGGAATTAACATTTGACTATAAAACCTTTAAATCTATATAACTTTTCTATCAAACTGCGAACTTCAGTGGCAACTGATTGCTGCATGATCTGGTCGGGTCTGCATCAGCGTGTCATCGGCGAGGCAATCGACCATGTGGCGTGGACGGCTGCGCACGTGTGAAAAGTGATGGATGAGACTTGAAACACTTGCTCGGATAATATGAACGTTACTGGATAGTTAACTGATGCGACAATTTGGCTTTTATGTGGAGACTTCACATTTCATGCTGCAGGCCTAGTCTACGCCATAAAAATCATTGCTAGATATTACAATATACAGTACGAACATATGAAAAAGGTGTGGTGGGCTGTGCATTTGTGTTTGTTTCAAATTTTTTGCGGTATGTTTCTGCCAAAACTGGCTAAAATGGATGACATCTGACTAAGTTATAACAAATATAAAAAGGGTGACGTTTTCTAAGACACGGTGTAGAATGCAGTCACAAAGCACAAACCACAGCCAAAGCTACATTTGACAGAAAATATGCACCTTTTTTGACCAATCGTTCTGACAAAAGACGACAAACCAGCAAACAAAAGAAAAAGCATAATCTGCTTTGCAGAGGCAAGTATACAGAGTACATATTACAAACCGCCTCAAATGTCTATCAAAGATATGTTACAGCAAGAATGCATCGAATCACCATTTTAAAAATCGAGCCAGAGCCACAGACAGAACTGGATTTACAAGAAAGTTATACATTTGCTCGAGAATTCATAACACAGTTTAATGCTAGGTTTAACTCAAGTTGATAATAAAATGCTGAACGGTCGTACACTGTGTGAGAGTAGAGCGTGTGAAATTTCGTGACTAAGCACCACTGCTAACTGACTATCCGTCTCCGTCACGTTCAACAGCTCCGTAAAGACAAAAATCTGTCCAGTCTTCCACGCCAGCAGCACCGCAAAAATCCCACACACGTGCACACACATGTAAGATAAGATAACAAAGAAAACTAACGTGCTAAAACAGTCAAAAAGAAAGCTAGCATTACTATGACATAATATTGTGGCAAAAAGTTACTCTTTACGCATCACAAAATAATTTTCTATCAATTTACAACACACACACATTACACGCAAACTATTTTCACACCAAGATAATGTTCAAGTGAACAGTCTTTCCAATGCATAAAGCTAAAAGTGAAGTTCGCATAACTGAAATCAGTGAGCAGAGTAAACCAGGCTAGTTAATTTGAAATTGTATATAAGATGCCATTTTCGCAACGTATTTTTAAAAAGTCATCCATTTTAAAATACATATAGGGCTAACTATGGTGTAAGCATGGCAAGCCTGAAAGCCAGCATAATCACCACAAACTAGGCCTCGCTTAGCATAGATGTTTACAATCATGGTGTCAGCGAATAGCAAAGACAGGTATATTAAGTACACAAAATTTCAAATAACGTAAAGAAATGTTATTTGACATACATCATTTGAGAAATCAACATCTTCTTCACATTCAACACGTCCAAAATGCTTCAATCATTTTATCACCATTTTTACTTACTTACTCTCTTAAGGCATGACAGACTGTAACTGCAATGTCTGAAAAACTTGATTTCATTAGAAACAAACTAGATAACAGCATGTTCCATAATGGCAGCTATGCTAAGGACAGCAATTAACAATTAACACTACCCATTTGAGTGCAGCTAATGCACAATGCAAAATGATAATATTACAAAGCGTAGGCATAGTTTAATTTCAGTAACAGTAAAGCAAGAAAAAGCTATTTCCAGCAAAGCCGAATTCAACTCTAAAGTGAAATTTGCCAAATAAAACAAAACTGTACATGCCGGCAACACAAATGCGTTAACTTCTTTGGAATCGATGACTAAGATTGTCCACGTTTGCTGACGCATGAATTCTAAGTCCTGGTTGCTGTCGACAATTTTTTTCACAACACCAACAACACGCTGGTACACCGGATGCGTTGGAGGCACTATTCGGTCTTGAACATTTTCAAATTCCTACCGATCAGATGTCAAAAAAGCCACAGCAAACAAAAACCATTCACAACGTGCAAAATAATGTACACACATAGTCACTGGCAATACTAGATCAAATCAACCCGGCAAACAAGCTAATAATTTTTTGTCCAGATGCATACAACATCCGTAAAATTCACTTCTCCGTAAATGAGTAGTGCCGTCAAATACAAATAACACAAATAAACAACAGAATGAAAGGCAAATAGACCCGTAGGCCTAATTAATTTTTATTATTATTAGCAAAATAAAGTAACTGCAAGTGATCAAGTTGGAACAATCTGGTGGGATGCCCTACAAGGCAACATAATATTGGATTCAGTGAAACCGACAACAGACAATTACCGAGACTATAGACTCCTATACAAAAACTGCAGCTAATTGTTAACATCACAATATAATACTATTGACACTAACGTTACTCATAATATATTTTTCTCTTATATTGTCTATAACAGCAAGTGTGTTACATCATTTGTTGGCAATAAAGAAAACGTATGAATGAACGAATGAGAACCAGCATTCTAACCAATGAGCCACACAGTCACACACACACACATATACACTACACTGTCACAGACAGTTGGTTTCAGTTTAACCGGCTGGTTTTTCCAGCTGCTGGGAAATTCTTGTAGTAAAACTTTCACAAGTTAGATACTTTTCATGTCACCCAAACAACAGCATGAAAGCACTGCACAATGATGATGAGTGACACACACAACTATTGAACTATCAATTAATACAAACTTCTTATTAGACGAAAGGGATGGAAGCATCATCAATAATTACCAGATTATACATAAATTCAGCCAACTTCAAAAACTGTTCTTTCGTGAAGGCAAGATAGCGCCGTCGATGCGTTACTGGAGTCTCGCTGATATGTGTCACATAGTGTACAAGACCAAACGTTAGAATACCACCGCCAATGAGATAGAGCAACTGTCGACGCTCAAGCAGTCTGGTGCGCCAGTAAGCACGCCGATTCTCTGGCATCATTCTCCACCAATTTCGGAACTTTCTGCACATATCAAGAACTTGTGTTTGGCAATTCACAGTGCCGACTATCTACTCTACTATACTAAACTAGCTACAACGTGAGCATTTTCTTAAAAATGTAGGCAAGCTGGAAGAAACAGAAACGTCATTGACGTATCATGATTCATGAACACTACCAGATAATGCACCAGTACTATAAACTGCTGTTTTCATTTCTATGGTAGAATGATGTGTCTGTTTTAATGACATTCCCAGAGTATCTGTAACATTAAAAATCAATAAATTACTATTACTCTACTTAAAAAGTTCTGTTAAAAACTACATGGAAATTTATCAGTTAAAATATAACTAGAAATCAATTAACTACGTTTAAAAAAGTACTACTGTGCAAACACATGCATTCACCTGCCAGTGAGCATTGATGCAACTTTGGCAAGAGGTTTTATAATCATCCACAACACTGGTGGTATATTTCGTTGTGGCGTTGTATGAAAGCCACACTGCCAAGTTATCTTCTGCCATGACGCATTCGACTTCAGTTCAACATACAAATTCTGCTGCTTCGTTCTTGAAACAGAGACAGCTTTTGCAGTTCGTGTGCAGCAGTTTATCAGTGAACTATGGTTAGAGATATGCAACGTTCTCCTTGAAAACTGCAGTGCAACTAGACAGCTCTGGAACCGTGGCAATCGAGATATAGCAGCTAGATGGCGTAATGCAATGAAAACAAACATTACCGATGTATCACGAAAATCAAGCCTATTGTGCTGAAGTAGAATCGTCAGCTCTGTAATGCAAAGTGCACTCTTGTAAATACCTGTAACACCAACATAAATCTATGCATTTATTAACCACGTTTAACACAATCTTTTTTTAATCCGGCACGGCAAGGCTTGATTGATAACTAGAAACTGCCTCCTAAAATAGCTGTGTAAGCAACTAAACAAATAAATGTTGGCATTTTACGTTAACAGAGGTCAAAATTGCCGCAGCATATACAGCACGATGTAAATTTCTTCTGCTAAAAGACGACATAAACAAAAAATATGACTTTCAAAGACCTTAAACAACATGACATTGGGATTTCCCCATATCAGTCCATAGAATATTTAAACAAAAAAACGACTTCTAGTGTTTAGTAGGGAGGGGTCTAAATACTTGCGACATGAATTTAAATTATTCAAGGGCAGATTTAATACTACAATAAGAAAAAAAAAGTTTTTCTCAGAGAGTAAATGAGTAATTGATCACTGGAATAATTTAAGTTACGATGTAGTTGCATGCACATCAGTCTTACATTTTAAAAAAAGGTTGGATATTTTCATGAAAGATAGAGGGTTTATATAAGTGCTTGCACTTTCTTGTTGTAAGTTTCTTCCCTCTGAGGCTGTTTGTCATTTTTTTCAGACAGCTTCACGTTGAATCACGTTGAATTACTGATAAATCGTATCTCATCGTATTGTTGAACTAAATATCGAAATTTCCGGCAGATCGCGACACTGTCACACTGCTTCTGCAACTTCTAGCGCATCTTAGTAAACGAATATTGTGCTGTCACTTATGATTGGCGTGATTTTCTGTCCTTGTACGTGTCTTTAAAATCTCATCAAGGTTCTGAAATTTCCAAACTTCCAAAGCATCGATTAAGCGAAGTTTCCATCCAACGCAACTTACTCAAAGCACGCAAAAAAGTACGTAACAATTAAACGCAATGAACGCAATCTGCTTGAGTGGGTTGGAGGGCACAATAGTCTTACTTAGTGATATTGGCCCATCCTTAAATTTTTAGGCGAAGGTCTACCGTCTATGTTTTAACGTTTGTTGATCATTTGTGTTGATATCTATGTTGTTGATTGTTGTTGGTGGTTGTCTGCTAAAAGTTTAATTATTGAATTTGTGTATTTGTACTCACTGCAATTTATACTATAGTATTTGATATTTGACTTACTATATTCACCCGCAATGCCTGGAAAACCGTACGTGGTTTACATTTTTATTCTGTGGCTCCACCAAGTATAGTAGGCTAATGAACTAAACAGCGTCGTTAACAGTTCATGAGACCCCCTGCTTTGCTTTGACACTAATAGAACCCACAGTCCACTGAGCCATTTTTTGTCGCCTTGGCATCGAATCTGTTGATCGTATAGGTCATAAATGTTAGCGCACGACGGTATTCTATTGTATTTATTGATGCCTTCTATTCCAGAATATTTGTCGTTTTTGCAACTTGCAAAAACGCCTATGTGAATGTGAATAATAACACCAACAGACTCAGCGTCTGAAGTCTCTCTATGGGGCCGGGCCGGCGATTGCAATGGATGTCACACAGTGGCCTAGTCTCAGCACCAAAGTCGCTGCAGTTATTTCAGTTTTAGACACCATGGCATAGGTGTCCTTCGAGCACGAATTGCACTTTAAGTGGGATCTGGGAAAGTTTTTTTTTAAATCTCGGCATTTTGAATATTAACGCACAGACTTACTGAATGTTGATTTTATATTCTTGTTTTAGGCCTAACACAATAACATTTACGAAGTATGTGCTCTTCTGGATTGCAGCATTTTTCAGTGTGTGTTTTGATGTTTGCAGGCAAGCGCGGAAGACCGGTGGCAGTGTGACGTTTCAGAGACAGAGCTCCTTTCAGAGACAGAGCTCCGTGTCATCATCACATGATAGTAACTTGGTAGCTCCGAATCCTGCCACTGCCAGGCAACAAGTGGACGTGACTGTCAGTGTTTCCAGTTTTCTTGTTGTTTTATCTTTGCTTTGAAATTTGGCTCCATCTGTTGCTCATCCAATGGGCATAAAGAGTCTTTTAGGCGTTTTGCAGCTTATATTCTCCTTGATAACTTGCTAATCGTTGTCCCCAACCATGGCAAAAAGTCTTGATCAGTTTGCTTTTAAAACTTCACATGCTTACTGCACATTATTTCACAGAGTAAACCTAAACAGGGACGTCGATCTGTCCCAGTGTTCCCATGGACACGCTACACAAGCCCCCCTCCAGACTCTGGTGTCTACCCCCATCAACGTCGAACCCCTCCCACTGAAACAGTGAAACTTAGTCAAGTGCTGCATTCCTCTGGTATGGCAGATGATGGCATCCGCAGTCCGCACTCATTGGCGCCCACAGAAAGTTTTTCAGGGGTGGGGGCAAAGAGGTCGAGGTGCTGCAAGCGTCGAGTGGAGTGGGCAGTGGTAGGGAGTATCGCCTTCCCAGCCGAATGAGCCGATTAGGGGGTCTGGAGAGCGTCGTAAGCTCCCTCAATGGGGTCCAGGGCGGAGCCCCAACCTAAAATGATTTTGGTGCATTTAAGCCTCACAAAACACTTCTGGTGGTACGATGATTGCCTCCCCCTGAAGTCTTAAAAATTGCCCCCTTTCTGAGAAATGAGCAATGGATGTAGACGCACTGGACCTAAACGTCGTGTTAACTTTCGTAAACTTATTAGAGTGTTTGTAATAACCTAGTTATGTCTATTTGACACTTCTAGATACGTTTCGTGACCTAATATGATATATGCTGCTGTAAGTGTTATGAAATGTTTCAGTCCGATTGTCAGATTTAGTGTGTTCTATAAAGCGCTTTGCCATGCAATCAAAATTGCTGCTGCTGGCTGCAGCTTAGACCTTTTAAGGTGCAGCTGATGAGTAGTTATTTTTTATTCGCAGTGTGGTAGTAACTGTTACTGTAGTTAGTGTTTGTTGTTGGACGTAGGTGTATAACGATGACGGGGAGGACGTGACACCTCGACCTCTGCTGCTGACTGATCCATTTTCTATCTATGACCCGGCAGGGACTGGAGTTGGCAAAGTGTTCCGACCAGTAACCAGAGCATTGGTATGTTGCAGCAGGCTGTGTCGTTTCAGACATTTAGTGGAGATTCAGCAATATAGTGTCTCTGATGGTTGCACATGTTGCGTTCGGAGTTGAACAGTTTAATTTTATTTCTAGCGACTAGTCGTCTCCTGTAGATGTTACAGTTGCTCTTCTCCGTGTTTTTATTATTATTATTTTTTTAGTGTACCATGAGTAGGACTTTTCTAATAAATAAATAAATACTATAGATCTGATGCCTTGAGTGCTTTGCTGGCAGCGCTTAAAAATTATTGTTGCAATCATTGAGCTGCGATTAACTCTTGCATAAATTTTGTAAAAGATATTTGTATACAACCGTTTGACTAATCCCTCTCACAGATGATGTGATGAAACATAGCATTCGCATTAGGTCTACATTAGCATGCTTTAGCCTACCGCCTTCTTATTAGAACTAGTTAATACTAGTTATAAGATTTGTAAGACAGGCTATACAGAAAATTTATTGCTGTGCAGAGTCAGATATGTATTATGTATGAAAGTTTATGCAGCTTAAATATCTGTTGGAATTGGCTTCTGGTCGTGCGAGTGAGAACAGCTATAGGTAGGTAGCATATGCTGGTAGTAGAATTGGGACCGTGCGGGTGATGGACATACTCGTGGCCGACCGCCGGGTCTGGGTCCGCCTGACCCCTGTGCTGGCTGACTACCAGGCAGGCTATACATGATTGATAGTAGGCTATTCAAAGTGGAAGAGAATGACTTTGAATTATTGAGGGCTGTCCCATTTTTAGCGTCAGAAAAGTGGTTTTGAGGCCAATAATGCAGTAAAATTGTTTCTGACTGGGGCTCTGCCTCAGACCCCACTGGCGGGTTATAATGCAACCCAGACCCCACCCGTTTCGCCGATCTTCATCTCCCAAGTGTTGGATATTGACCGATGCTGGTCCGTATGGTTATGTACTTATCGACTATAATGACTGTTAGTCAGATATCCGACGCCAAGCGCCCATGTTTTGTTCATTCATTAAAAATGAAAATGCTGTTCTTACGTTTTGGCTGATAACTCATGAGCCGCTACACTTAGCTTGATGAAATTTTGCACGCACATGTACCTCGACAACCTCTAGAACCCGATTGAATTTCAAGGTCATAGGTCAAAGGTCAAGGTCACATGGTTTTTTGTTACTGTCTTTCTGTGTGCATGATGCTGCAGCTACCCGCGGATGGTACTTTATAGTCTAGTTTCTGTTTTGCGTGGCAGGTAGATGAAGATGAGGTGTCCAACCTGTCATTCAGTTTGAGCGTACACAGTGACATTCATATGCAAAACAGGCATGTACACGTAGCATACTGTTCACTGTGCATCATTCAGCCCTTTAGCTGTACATTTGCTTGTAGTAACATAATAGGCCTAGTAGCTGTAAGAGAAACAACAATTTCCAGTTAGCTTGTTGCATTTTTTGGCATTTGTGATCGGACATAGTTCAGTTCTTCATTTCCATAGTGACATATATAACAACAATAGCAGCAACAACAACATTGCAACTCCAAAGTAATTTAGGAAAAGACGGAATCGCTCATCGTTTATATTCTCCAGTTGGCAGCAGCAATGTGCAGTTGCATGTTTTAGCTCAGGAGGGTTGTAGGAATTCCCATCTCACACTGTGTGTCATTGGGCCCCACAAGTGTACATGCCAAATTGCCCCAAAACTCTCCTTCCCGTGTGTATTGAAGCACTACAATGTTACTCCTGGCCACCAGAGTGTGCCTACTAAATTATGTCTCAGTCTCGTTCTATTCGTCAGAGTTAGAAGGGTGCACGAGTGTGACGGCCGGACAGACAGACAGACCACGCCGTGGTAGAATTTGTCACAATAGGCAGCATCACTTGCTGATGCTTGCGTGCAGATGTGTGGTGGATGTGTATACGAAATGCATGCAGTTGAGGACTGACGATTTTGTGTGATGTCAATAGATCAGTGTTCACGGTTCGGTCAATACATTCGGTGGCGGCTTCGGAATTCTGGCACAGAGAAGATGGATTACTCTCCGGTCAACTTCATCTCCTATATACAATGTGCCTGCCAAAAAAGAGCCCCGACATTATCGATTGTAACTTGAAGAGGGATTATCAGACGTCATAATAGCAATGAAGTCACTACGTCACCAGTATTTTTACTGTCGGTGCCTGAAACGCTCGGCAACTGGTCGGACGGCCGCATATAATGCCGGCACTTGGCCAGATATCTATTAACATTGTAATAGCCCGTGTACTGAGAAATATCAGATGATGTCACTTGTTATCACGTTTATGCTGACTGTGTAGTAGAGGTCTGCACGGGGACACAAACTGAACCCCGTGAACACTGTACCCAATAC
>Ga0056124_1000915_pt1 | contig 10342 bp, 8 predicted proteins | sample WorMetHEROISLAND_2_FD_70069 | JGI IMG/M metagenome (GOLD analysis project Ga0056124, IMG submission 70069) | Marine gutless worms symbiont microbial communities from Max Planck institute for Marine Microbiology, Germany - Olavius sp. 4 HERON ISLAND | ecosystem: Host-associated > Annelida >... | reverse complement strand
CAGGTCCGACTGTCGGCTGCAGTACACATCTGTCACGTGTCTGAATATGTGCTGATGATGTGTAGTAGTAGCAGCAGCAGTAGTAGTAGTTGTTGTTGTTGTTGTTGTAGTATTTTGATGTTTTTTACAGGTCCGACTGTCAGCTGCAGTACACATCTGTCGCGTGTGTGAGCGTGGCTGTGCTGATGATGATGTCGCTGGTTGGTTGTCATGTACTGGACCTTGTCTTGGTGAATTTCACGCCAATTGTGTGTCATCGATGTCTTCTGCTTCAACACCATTTGTCTGCAATGACTGCCAGACTGGTAAATAGTTTGTCCATGACTTCGTCACTGTGTAGTATAGTTTGTCGTTTGTGCATCCGTTGAAGAAGAAATGAATAATAAGAAGTGACGCTGCTGTTAACTCTATAGTATGAGTCGACTGTTCAGTGGTAGTGGTGGTTTGTGAATTAGCTGTTTGGTGGTGTGGCATAGTGGTAACGTGTTGCATCCTATCGGCGAAGTTACTCTACGGAGGGCCCGGTTAGTACTTGGATGGGTGACTGTCTGCGGACAGGTAAACCACCTTGGTACGTAGCCAGCCACCCAGGTCAACTCAGCCTTCTACCCTCCATGGGATGGTAAAAATGAGCAACAGCTTTCGGGCTGTGTAGTAATAAATGGTGATGGTGAATGTAGTCACTATAGCTGCCAGTTTACGTGGATCTGTGGTTCAAGCTGATCGGCTTGGTCCAAAGGTCGGCGGCCACCCGGGGCTTGTGCTACATTCATCAGAGGAACCGGGTGAACTCTCGTGGTGGCAGTGCCACGATGACAGCACTATTAACATTTTCCGATTTTCATTCACTGTCACTGTTACTATTACTATTAGAATCAGTGGTAGTGGTGGTGGTGGTTGTAATGGTATGAGTGAACTAGTTCTGTCACCTATGGTGCAGATAGTCACCCGTGCTTCAAGTGCAAAGCATCTTCAACGACAACGAACCCAACACGTCGTTGTGCAGCATTCAACTGCGGTCGTTTCTATCATGCGCCTTGTATTGACGGTGAAGCTTGCACTTTACACCGCTGTGCCACTTGCTCTGCACGCCGCCCGCCCACCAGACAATCCACTTCCGCCATTCCGGAATTAACGAGTTGCTGTAAGTGCCTTTGTTGTGTTACTGTGATTGATAGGTTAAATTAAAAGGTTAAGGTTGTTTATAGCTCCTAATCTTAACCCATCTTAGAGCGATGGAGCGTCACCTGCCATATGGGATTGTAACGTAAAGTAGTGGCACACACTGCCTCCCCAGTTTTTCAGCTCCAAGAAACTGGGGTACAAAAAGGGAGTTTTCGGCGCCAAAGTGGTTATGGTGATTAAATGCGCTAGATTAAGCTAAGCTTTACGCTGAGCTTTAGAGCGCACTATAATATAGCCTACCTTTACTTTTACTTCTGTTGTTTGGCACCAGTCAACTCTCGACATCATTTTCATCATCATCGTTTTATTTATCAGTCTCTACATAGAATGTATGTGTGTACTCAAGTTACCTAGTGCATCGTTGAGGCCACGAGGCCAAGATGCATGACAACGAGAACAGCATGAGGCCAAGAACGAGGCCAACAACAGCAAGGATGAGAATGAGATCTTAAAATTTGGCCTCGAGACTACGTTGGCTTTGGAATCTTAGCGTCGCTATGTAGTAGTTGTAGTTGTAGTATTTGATATTAAGAAGCCGGTTAGTTGTAGTAGTTTTAGTTGTCGTAGTATTAGTAGTGGTTGATACTAAAGTGATAATGATAGCTGTGAACTACTGTATAGCTGAGGGTCTGTGTCAATGTGTCCGGTGTCCAACCACGTACCACGCGAGTTACGACTGTCTGGCGGCCGGCTGTCAGCTGCTGGGTGCCGAGGCGATGATCTGTAGTCGACATGTGATTCCAGCCAAAGTCCACTCTCACATATCCACCACGTGGTGCCTCACCTGTGACAAAGGTGCGTGCGTGCGTTCAATGTCCATTCTGTCTTATTTTTGTCAGTTGTTTTCTTCACTTAAAAAGGTAAAGAGGTAAAGTTCCAGTGCTTGATATAGCGCTCCTTACATGACTAAGGCTCGTGACCAGAAGTACTTTGCAGTCTCGGAAGTGTCAGCTCATCGGCATGAGCTATTGATACCGCAGCACACTATGCGGCCATCCATTGCCCGTACTAGTGAACAGTTGGACCCCCACAGTCTGCAGCCAGCAGACATACCACTGCCCCAATCAGCCACACTGGGCTTAATCATCTCTCGAAGTGTTTCCGATCAATTGCATATGTTTGGTCAAATAGGTTCTGATATTGATATGTAATGTGATGAATGATTTGCAATGAAAAACTGGCAGGCAAGCCGCACTACTACTACTACTACTGATCCTGCTATTACTCCTGCTGCTGCTGCTGCTACATCTACAGCTACATCTACTACTAGATGTATGTGAGTGCATTATCTGGTGATTACAGGTGGGGTGGTGCCGCTGCTGCACTGTGACATCTGTCCAGCATCTTATCACATCTCATGCTTGCCTCCCAGCGCTAGAGCTTCATCCACTGCTAATGCTACTGCTACAGCTGGTGCATCATGGACCTGTCCTAGCTGCAAGTCAGGCCGCAAGCCTCTCTATGGAGACATCGTCTGGGTCAAATATAGCAACTACAGGTCGGTTTCATCCAATACAACCACCACTATCACTATATGGCTTGGTGGCGTAACAGTTTGGACACTGCAACTTCTGACTGTCGTCGGGTTGCTATTAAGTGGTTACTTCTAGGATGGGTGACTGTCGGCAGACGGGTAAACCATCTAAGTATATAACCAACACCAAGGTCAACTCAGCCTTTTATTGTTTTGGGTTAGATAAATCAAGTACCGGCTTGCTTGGCTGGGGTTAAGGCAGGGCACGTTCACCTGTGTCGGATGGCAAGTAACACTGTGTGATCCCATATGGCAGGTGATTCTCCGTAGCTCTGCGATGGCTTTCCGATAAAGAGCCATACACTATACACCTGTTTAATATTTACTAAGGCTTTTAGTATTTCTTTTGCGCGATAATTTTCCTGTATCTACTTTAGTCCAGTTCAGACCAGTTGCTCTATAAATTAACTTTTGAGCTTATCACTGCAGTACTTTGTACGTGCCAGATGCACACTTCCTATTGCCAGATGAAAAGTATCAGAGCACCAACGTGCTGCTGAGAATTGCCAAAAAACGTTAACACTTTGAACACAGGTTTTAGTTATTATTACACAGCTGAGCTTTGCTTGTTGGTGTGCAGTGAAACAGACAACACATCGTCTGTGACATGTTGACGGCAGTCTTGGGGTCTGAGACCGTGGTCTTATGACAACACCAGTCTTAGACCGGCATGAGTCTTGTTTGGTCTTATACTCTTGGTCTTGGACCTCTTGGTCTTGGTGTTGCAGCTTTGGTCTTGGTCGCAGTCTTAACATTTTGTCTTGTTTCCACCGCTGGCCGATGGCTCAGGGCAGAGTTTGGGGCTAAAGATTATTTGGAGTCAGCAGTGCTGCTCAAAGCGTTTTTATATTGCTGTTCAAGCACTCGCAATGTCGCTAGCAGTAGTAGTGGTGTATGTGTAAACAGTTTGTTTGTTCAGATGGTGGCCTGGACAGATCTGTTATCCTGAAGTAGTTCCACTCAACATTCGTGACTTGCCACACGACGTTGGACAGTTTGCTGTCTACTTCTTTGGTACTAAAGACTACCTCTGGACACACCACGGCCGGTATGCTGTTACTGTATCTACAGCATTTAGAGATGTCAGATTTGATGTTATGTTAACTTCAGAATGGAAATGACTGATCAGAAAGACTGGATGCTGCTCATTGTAGGTGGCATAGGAGCATAATAGGCATTTTGTGAGGATAGGATAACCAATGTAGAGGTCATAGTAGAACTGGACAACAAACCGTGGACAACATACTGAGAGAACGACGACTTCACTGGCTTTGACGTGTTATACGAATGGAGCAAGCATTGTACTGGGAGGTACCAGGATCTACAGGAGAGGACCAGGTCGACCACGAACGAACTGGAGGAGCACAGTCGACAACGATCTACAATAGATGAGGCTCATCTGGGATGAAGCAAAGGTGGCAGCTCTTGACAGACACGGATGCCGTCGCAGTGTGGTCCAATGTGTCCACATGGATGGGCGATGAATCAGGGTCAAGGTGTAAAACCTGGATTGGACGAATCAAAACGGCAACAAATGCTGATAGTACTCATATCATTTTGTCCTGTGATTCATTTCCATCCTACTTTAGTGTATACATGTGTGGTTAGTTTATTATTGTTACTTAGGTTTTTGTCTTAAATTAGTTGGTTTGATTTTTTGTTGTCGGTTTTTGTCATCAGTGCCAGCGCAAGTGATTGCCTGGAGTTACCCATCCCCAAAGTGAACTACTGTATAATGTGTTGAGCGTGACGTAACTCCGTCATTCTGATATGATAAATGACACGGTTTGCTGATGTTTTGTTATGTTATGGTTTTCAGTGAGATTGTTTCTGTATTCAGAGTGCTGTCATACAGTGGCAGTGATCGTGGCTGCCTGGAACAACCAACCACATCAAAGAGCCTCGCCAGAGTCTTCCAGAAAGGTTTCTAGTCAGCTCTTATTGTAATGTGGCTGTTACCGATATTAGTCTGACTGGCAAGAACTAAAAGATGTATTTGTTTACTTTTTGGAATTAATGCCAAAATTAGTTTCAAGCAATTTTATATATTTCTCTTACTTATTGTTAGTTATTAGTCTGCATCACATCCAGGGGAGATTTGGAGTCAGAACCCCAGTCAAAGTCGCATTGCAAATTGCTGCCAAATCATGACAGATAGGACAATAGTTATAGGACAATAGTTACTATAGACAGCCTATAGGAACCCAGCAACGGTACCATCTCCGACCCCATATGACTTTCCCATCTTCCAAACTAGCATGTTTGCATCAATACCACTTAGTGCCATGTTACTTTGCCTCTTGTTGCAGTTATTATCATGTGATATGTAGGGCCGAGTTAACTGAGTGTTACGTATGCTTCATCTTTGCTTCGCTCTCTGTGTTGTTTATTGCTGTAAATTTGTCAGTAGTACTACTACAGCTACAACTACTACTACATGTATTTGTACTACTGCTGCTGCTGTTACAGCTACAACTACAACTATTGCCATTTCGACTACTACCACATACAACTACTACTACTTGTACTGCTGCTTCTACAACTACTACCACTTCTGCTACTACTACAGCTACAACTACTACTACATGTATTTGTACTACTGCTGCTGCTGTTACAGCTACAACTACCACTTCTACTACTACTTCAACTACTACTACTTGTAGTACTGCTGCTACAGCTACTACTACGGTACAACTACTACTACAGCTACAACTACTACAGTGCTACTACATGTACTTGTACTACTGCTGCTGCTGTTACAGCTACAACTACCGCTTCTACTACTGCTTCAACTACTACTGCTGCTGCTACCGCTACAACTACAACTATTGCCATTTCTACTACTACTACATACAACTACTACTACTTGTACTACTGCTGCTACAGCTACTACTACAGCTACAACTACTTGTACTACTATCACAGCTACAACTAGAACTACGTCCTGCCACATGTTGTGTATTTCTGTGATTTTGTCAGCATTGAAGGAAGCTCGGGAAGCATTCAGACTCCATTCAACAAGATCCCAACAGTTGAGTGATGGAAGACAGATGCAACACCGTGGATCAGTCGATGACCGTTGTATGTCGGTTGGTACTGGCTGCTTACTCGTCTACATGTAATTTGATGTGTCTGTAGTTAGTAACTGTAGATGATTGAGAGTCACTTATGCTGGTAACAGAGGCTTTTCTCGGAACAGATGTAATCTACAGTCAAACCTCATTATCTCGCTACTGTCAGTCGGGGCCTAAATGATGGCGAGAGGCGAGGGTGGCGGCTTAACGAGGTTAGTGTGAATGAGCCAGTAACCAGCTGTCTGCGCTGCTGGCCAGGTAGCCACTTGACCATCGCCTGTATCTAAGCACTCACAGGTGATTCGCCGTCATTAACAGTTTGGCCAGTTCGGCGGACACTGGCTCAAGCGACCGAACACATCACCGCAATGAGTGCACGTGGTTGTTCAGATAATGGCGGTGACAGCAGCAGCAGCTGTATCACTCATCACAGCATTGAGTTGGAGGAGGGGGCTATTAGTGCATGTAACTGTATCGGCTCACCAGTCCGCAGCATCTGAGGCATGCAGCACACTGTGATAGGTCAGTCTGGTAAGACTGACATTTATTGCATGACATCTGAGCGGATGAATGGCCACGAAACTGGCAGCTGTTGACCATGCTGTCTATGGCGAGATATCGAGGTCAAATTGCACTGGCCAAGCACTGGGTGGTACTTACTGGTCGTGGCGAGGACGAGCGGCGAGGATGGCAGCTTAAAGAGGTGAAATGTATTGGAGGAAATCCGTTCCACGCCCACACGTGGCGAGACGCAAGTTTGGCGGCTTAACGAGGGGTGAGATAACGAGATTTAACTGTACTTGCTGGTAGTGTGTCACAAGAGTTGACAAAAACAATCAGTTGTGTTCCATTAGTTGATGTTAGTTAACGTGTCAGTTATCCTGCTGCTAACAATTCACTGTGTTGTTGTTGACAGTCTACCAGTCAAGAAGCTATAAAGTGAATACATGGGAACGAAGGCCACAGACCGGTTCCAGCTGATGTGTTTATCATGGCTCAGTGTAAAGTTCTTGGCAGCTTCAGTCACAGTCTCTGTAGCAACGTATTGCTATAGCACCTTCAGCTGCTATACAGTCGGACCAGTTGAGGAATTATGCACAAGTCATACTGTGACACTTTTCATGTAATTTGGTCTCAGACTTTTCTACCTCCGACCTGTGGGTTATGTTTCCACAGCACTCTGTGTCTCTGTGTATGGTGACAAAATTTCTCGAAAGGTTAAAGGTTGTAGCTCTATGGAAACCTGTGTCAGAGCTACAGAGCGCCACCTGACTCACCTGCCATATGAGATCACACAGTGCTACCTGCCACACGACACAGCTGAACGCGTCCCACTTTAACCCCAGGCCGGTACTCTATTTACCTACCCTGGAGGGATGGAAGGCTGAGTTGACCTTGGTGGTTGGTTGTATACAGGATTGTCCACAGGCAGTTACACATCCAAGTAGTAACCAGGCCCAGCGTAGAACAACTTTGTTGATTGAGACCCGCTCAATAACCACTGCACCATGCCACCACCTCGCAAGTTATGAACAGATGTTATTCTTTTCAAAGCTGAATGTCGTGTGCTAGAGACACTTTAATTAGACGTTCGTGCTTCGTGAATCATTTTTCAGGATTCTTTAGCATGTGCCGATAAATCTATCGTAGTGTGTCTGGCAAGTTCAATATTTGTAGCACAGATGACCATTCTCAATGCTTGAGATGTACTCGTAGGTGCACACACTTTCAGTGTTTTGTTTTACATGCTCATAATTAGTCATAGTTAGGTGAGTTTGCAAAGGCAAACTCTTGGGCATTGATGTGGCAGAACTTGTACAGGCTGAATGCCTTTCACTTCGTCTTTAGTCCTCTGATGCTGTTCATCGGGTGATACTGAATCTAGCTAAATATAATTTAGCATATTGTGAAGTAAGTAGTAATGTAGTGTAGAGTCGTGTTGTTATGTGCTTATTGATTAGTGCTCGGACGTTCAGGTATTTGTGTACCTGTGAAGTATATGAACGGCTATAAGACTGTTACCACATTCCCCTCCATGATCCCTCTCTAACCTGCATCTATCTCCCCATCACCCCATGCAGAGCCAAATAGAGATGGCACTTTTCCAGAAGATGTTTGAAAATACATTATGCTGCTCCTAACTAAAGTAACTGTGAGCTTTGCATTGGCCTGCAGGTGTAAACGCTATTGTACAGAGATAATCAAGTCATTTCAGGAAGTATTTTTAGAAGAACAAGTGTATCGTTTTCCTTTGTTCCTGGAACTGAACAGTAGGTAACGTCGTTCGTGCACTATCTTGGCCAGAGATGGAAGAAATGGGCAATTTTTGTAATTAATTAGAATTAGCAGAATTACAATTGGTTTGCTGAGAATGCCAATTAATTACAACTATAGAATTGGTGCAAGTGCAGAGCTAATTAATTAGAATTGGCATAGATATTTGTTGCTTGCTTGCTTCATATGGTACTTGGTTGGGTGTTGCTGAAAATTTTATTTGCAGGTTGTCTTGGTCTATCTTCAGTGATTTTGACGCAGTTCACTCTTGAAATGTGTGTGGCAGCCTAAAATCGCTAAAAATTCACTAAAAACCCATATTTTGGGGTTCAAGGTCGTTCAAGGTCATCGATGTTGGTACCACTGGAAAGCTTGTCAGCAGTTCTTGTTATGATAAGCAGCAAGTCTGTGTCTATCTGCAACCGTTTTCACGCTAGATGAGCCAATAGTGGTAAAATAACGATTTCTAAGGGGGTACCCCTTTTTGATGTCCTCGTTCGAGGGGAATCTCCTCACCCAGTAGCACCAAGTTACCTCATAAGAAACTAGAGACCCCAGGCTATCATATGGTGAAGACCAGGAGCCTCTATCTGACCCGGGCTTGAATCGGTACCGGGTTGTGACAGACGGACAGACAAAATTCCCATAGCTAATACGTGCTCTCAGCAGTACCTGGCGGTACAGCTGGCACGCGTAAAAACGTAGCTGGCATGGCTATTGGTCGAGGCAGTCAATGCAGAATGAGTCGTGCAAAAGCACTGAGTTGAAACGTTGGATCATCGCAGAGATACGCTGGAATAAAAACTGAGCCTCCCTGTCGTCGCCGGGAAGGTAACTGATTTTCTTGCCCATTTACCCGGAAAGTTGAGTGCTGATGAACTGATAGGTCCCAGGTTCTCCACCACAATGGGCTGGAAGATGCAGGCGGCCGTGAAATCAGCGTACTTCGCTGACTTTCTGGTTGCTGCCTGATCATCCACCAGTCCCATGCCAGTCTCGGCAATGTCTGCATACTATTGCGTGTTGTTATTATTTGGCTTGTTTTTAATACTGATGTAAATTAAAGTCATACTGCAATTTTTGTGTATTATATGTACACCGCTGATCAGTAAAAGTGTCACCTTTTCACTTCTGTTGACTGCAGTCCATGGTCATGATGTTAAGTGAATGGTAATTTGAACATCTGATTGTATGTTAATGATGTTATTTGTTGGATATAACCTTGACTTGTCAGTTGTAGTTCTCCTATTGTGTACACATTGATAAACTGAACTAGACAATTGTGTACTATCTCTATTGCAACATTCAGTGGTTTTGTTGAATTATTATTGTGTGCATTGTTATTTGGCTTGTTTTTGATGCTGATGTTGTAAATTATTATCATATTGCAATTTTATGTATGTAAAAATATCGGCTTTTTACTACTGTCATAACGCTGTTGACTATCAACCCTGATGTGGAGGTACTCCACCTAATACGATTTGTGTATCTGTAATACATTGAAGAACTTGATCTTGATTACAACTTTATTCATCTTACAGGGTGGCCACAGGTCCTTGAAAGTCCTTGCCAACAAGTTTCCATTTATCTAGGACCCAGAAAGTCCTTGAAAACCGAATAGGCCTTGATAGTTTTGGAATTTTATGGGAGATGGGTCTTAAAAGTCCTTGAATTTCAGTAGTTCATAATCATTGTTACTACCGTGTGAAAATTTTGCCGTCAATACTTGACTCCCCAATCTAGTATACTTCAGATTCATCTTACTTACTGAATTGCTGTATAGCTGTATTACTGTTACTTATTTAGTAATACTAATTGTATGCTCTTATTACGGTTTATATGATGCCAGAAAGATTAAATACTCTAACATCATGTGGTAAAACATCGCTGGAAATGGTTTGGAAAAGGTACTTGAAAGTACTTGGCTTATTTTCCCCCAAAACTGTGGCCACCATGATCTTAACGGCTGCATGTACTTTTGACAAAAATCCCTGCTTGTTAATCGACCTTGCCAAGTTGGGCTGCATGCTGATCTGAGTTATAATTGAAGACTTCCGTACTACCTTAATTGAATTTACCCTCTCTGGCTTTAGGTTCCACAAAGGCGCTGATCTCCCATGTTATGGACAGCGATATTTTAGTAACTAAAACTAAAACTAATCAAATTAGTTTAACTAAAACTAAGTCTTTTTGAAAAACTAAAACTAAATAAAAACTAAGATGCCCCTTCAAAAACTAAATAAAAACTAAAACTAAATCTTTTACAAAAACTAAA
>Ga0056124_1000914_pt1 | contig 10343 bp, 8 predicted proteins | sample WorMetHEROISLAND_2_FD_70069 | JGI IMG/M metagenome (GOLD analysis project Ga0056124, IMG submission 70069) | Marine gutless worms symbiont microbial communities from Max Planck institute for Marine Microbiology, Germany - Olavius sp. 4 HERON ISLAND | ecosystem: Host-associated > Annelida >... | reverse complement strand
TACCCGGGTGTCTGAACCCTGCATGGAATTAATTTTGTCAAACTACTACTATGGGCATAATCCACTAACTCTGGCCAAGCATATGTCAGCCACAATAGGCTACACCAGTAATGGTACTTATTATACATGTTCATGCTATTTTTATTACATTACTCAAGTTTTTCATGCAATAATTATTTGCATTAATTAGTTGGATATTCACACATTCTAACTATCCAGCAAACAATGGCATCAAAGCAGTGAGAAAATAGTGGATAAAGCTTAAAAAAATGGTGAACAAACACTTCAGTCTTTTACAAAAAAAACTCGGAATTCAACATAAGGTAATTAAAAACATTGTAACTTTAACAAGCACTCTTTGAATAGCACCAAAATTTGCCTAAGTGATACAAAAAGACCAATAACAAATCAAAAAGACGAATAACAAATATATAACTGCTAAATATCTCTGTTCTAATCACAGTTGCAGCCTGCAGGAGAGTAAATTGCAGCCATTGCTCTACAACGGCGATTTCAACTAAACAGTACACAAACAAGAAAAAACAAAATGGAAAAAATTTTGTCAGTTACAATAACATTGCAAGAGATAAGCTGCAAAGACTTGCCTTCTTAGGTGCAGGAGCGATTTGTGTGTAAATGTCAGCTTTGGCCGGTCCATCGCCGGCTTTCACCAATGCATTCGCAACGATGAATGTGATCTGATTGTCATCCCGATGCCGATAATACAACCACAAACTACATCTACAAACAACAGGTGATAAGCTGTGACAAACAAGACAGACTGGGCCACAGAACCACAAACTTCCACAGAAAACTATGTTCAAAAAAATAAACCATTCTATCATACCAAATCTGGCAAAAAATGAATAAGGACCTTTTTCATTTTTTAAAGGTCAGTTTAAAAAAAGATATGATGCACATAGCTGTAAGGAGCAATAGAAGTAACCCACTGCATGATATATAAACCGGGAGAAATCTTAACATATCGAAAGCATGTAGTAAAAAAATATATTAAGCTGCAATAAAATGAAATAAATAGACAAATTAACTACGAGACAGTAACCTCTATACATGTGGTATTCAGATTATTTATTGGATATATGACAATACTCGTAGATTACAACTAACAATAGTTTCCACAAAATGCATTTACAATTTTACATGCATACTTTTTATCAAGTAGGCCTACAGACTGCTGATCAAGAAAATAGTTATGAAAATAAAATTACAATAAGCTGAGCTAAAGCAGCAGCATAATGCTAACAAAAGTCAATAAAACAAGGCATGCTTCAATCAACATGGAACCTACTTTTTGCACTTAAACCTGAATTGTTTTTCAATGCCTTCATCCCTGAAACAAAACACAGTCAGCGTGTCACGTGGCAAATGACAAATAAACAAGCACGTATCCTACATAAAGACAGTGTAATGTTTACAAACACAATTCACTAATGAGTAGCAAGAAATATGATGCAGAAATATGAAATAATTATTACTAAATCACATAAAGTTATTCAATACCTTTTGAGATATACAGTTTCATCAGGTTCACAAGTGATCTTGTGTGCATGCCGGGCAGAATCAATGACACGCGAATTATCTCTTGACCTCAGTGGCAGCTTATCAATAGGACAATCTACGACATAAAACAAACCTTCAATTCACTGATGACATTAACACTTCACTTGCAACAATATTAATTGTGCCTATTAATTCCAGTAAAGAAATCAATCACCCACCACAAAATATAGTTATACAAATCTGTGCTCTAACATGCAAAATTTTCTAGACACATTATGTGACCAAATGACATTATCTTGCCGCAGTGCTACAACTGACGCCTTACAACTCTGGTCCCAAAAATGGTTGCTAAGCCTTAATGTCAAGAAATGTATAATTGTGTCATACGGCAAAACTGTAAATAACAAGAAATCTGAGCTAATGCTCATAGGACGCGCGACACCATCAGTTTAATTTCATATGCAGGTTGTCTTGGTCTATCTCCATTCTCCAGTATATTTCAGCTAAAATTCACTCTAAGTGTGCGTCGCAGCCTAAAATAGCATATTTTTGGGGTTCAAGGTCATCGATGTTGGTACCCCCAGAAAGCTCGTCAGCAGTGCTTGTTATGATACACAGCAAGTCGGTGTCTATCAGCAACTGTTGTCATGCTAGATTAGTTGACAGTAGCAGAAATCGCACGTTTTCAAGGGGGTACCCAAATATGATGCACTCATACAGAGGACTCCTTGCATCTAGGGGGTCGAAACTTGCACTGTTAGAATCTACGTTTAATGCTGAAAATTTCATTTGCAGGTTGCCTTGGTCTATCTCATGATTTCGACACAGTTCGCGGTACTGTGTCAACTGCGGACTATTCGTCGGTCTGTGTCAAGACCCGTTCTCCAGTCACTGGTGTTGTCTCTCATCCTGTCGCGGCTGGACTACGGCAACGCGACTCTAGCCGGCGTTCCATCATATCTCATGTTATGGCTCCAGTCAGTGATGAACGCCGCTGCTCGGCTCATCTTCTCATCTTCCAAGTTCCACCACATCACTCCGCTCCTGCATCAGCTCCATTGGCTGAAGGCTCCGGAGCGGATCGCTTTCAAGTGTGCAGTCCTGGCTTACAAATGTCTACATGGGTCTGCACCTTCATACCTTATCGACGAGCTCTGTCAGGTGGCAGATGTCAAGGCTCATCAGCAACTACGTTCTAGCTTGTCATCATCACTGATCGTCAGCCGCACCCGACTGTCTACCGTCGGTGACCGAGCTTTTCCGGTCGCTGCTGCTCGTGTCTGGAACAGTCTGCCTGAACATATAACTTCCGCACCTTATGTGGCTGTCTTACGGCCGTCTCAAGACGGCTGATTGTTTGACATATCATATCCCGACCCCGTGTGATTGTACAGTGCCTGCGCAGTGACGCTTGTTGCTTTCGGACACTATAATCGTCCTTGTTACTTACTTACTTACTTACATTACGGTGAATGGGCCTATGTTTTATAACTGGATAAGCATTTATCACCACTTTAAAATATTCAACCTCTGATTTAGCGTCCCATGGACGAATAGCATGATGCATATAAGAAATAGTTTTAGTCAATTCTCGTGTATTCTCCATATCACCATTCCCAAACTGCGTACTAATAACGTATCTTCTGGTTCCGGTTTCTTCTGAAATGTATCGCGGATTCAAATAGACATTCATGTAGCATAGAATATTTGTGTTCATTTAGCAGAAACCGGAACCAGAAGTCACGTTACTGTGATGCATTTCGGAAATGGAGACAAACCGAATAGATGAGACAACGGAACTGTTAGCGGCGATCGCAACTGTACCTAATATGAGAGACATCTGGCCGCATATACAATAGTAAACATTAAGCGGTTTCTCTCCCTGATACTCCTCTTTATCTTTTACATCTGTACAAACTACACTTCTCGATACTACTTTAGGCATTTCGTAGTATTTGCGAAAAAAAAAACAAATTTAATCACAACTCAAAGAATATGTATAAATCTAGAACACAACAAATTAACATATAAGTGATGCGCCAATAACATTTTTACTTCGAACCGAGTTCGGTAATAGAACATTCCGATACGCGATTACAATCGATTCGATTCACTTAGGGAATCGATTCGAATATATTCGGTTTCTCCAAAATCGGAACGTCCGATTCGATTGTACTGGATGTTGGCGTCTGTCTGCCAAACCACCGATCGAGTCGGATCGACGGATTATCGCAGCTGACACGGCAGTGGGGCACCCATATTTTGCGAGGGAGCATGCCGTACACGGCACCCAGCCATGCCGACCCCCCTCCCTCCTACATCCTGGGTTACGGCCATGTGTAGGCGAATCGAATTGAAATTATTTTGGGCGAATTGGAATGCTCCATTCAGTAACGATCGAAAAAAAATTAAATCATTAACTTTCGTAACTTTTAGCACGAATCTTCTTTACTTTTCTGAAATAATTACATCATCAAATTGGTAGTCCACAACCAACAACAACTATTGAGTTTGTAGTCACATCACACAAAACGGTACTAGTAGGGCTCGACATTTTCATAAACTCATTAAAGTCGTTCTACAGTCCACATTATACTTTCTGCCAGCTGTATTGCAGCTAGAGTTGTCATACTCACCAAGTCTTGGAGCAGTAAGCAGTACACACATTGAACACATTGTGTGTATAAAGTCCTACTACAGCTCATTGAAACAGTGGTAGTGTGACCAACTAAATGATACATGGAAGGATAAGTGGACAACCAATGAAATGCTGAACTAAATTATTTACATTGCATTTAATTCATTAACTTTTTTTAACAATTGGTTACGTTTACTACTAGAACCGAATGCATAATTTTCAGAGTCAAATCAATTATGAAGGCACAGTAGAAAAGCTTAAACTTGTTGGCAAACTGCAATGAAGGTAGCAAAATGTCAAATTATTATAATCAGGGTGTCTATAAATTTAACTGAACAAATTTCCAGATTTCCAGGACACTCCAAAAGAGATTTCAAGAAAAATCCAGGACGTTTGCATTGCTTTGGCCTGTTTACCCTGTACTAGTTTGCCTAAATATAGAACAAAAACATGATATGCATTTTATACAACATGGGGCCATAGCAAAGATAAAATAGGGCGATCAGTTTCTTAAATAAGCGATCTGGTACCAAGTTTTACGACCGAGTCCGGAAACCAATGCAGTCGATCATCGTACACAAAAATTTCCAGAAGGACCATTAAATTCAAGATTTCCAGGATTTCCAGGAGGGTTCTTTTAAATTCCAGTAGATTTCCAGGATTTCCAAGAGTTGTAGACACCCTGATAAATCTTACGGGTTCTTTTAATTTCCAGTAGATTTCCAGGATTTCCAAGAGTTGTAGACACCCTGATAAGTCTTACTGACAATCTCGCCAATATGCTCAACACCTACCAAAACTCCAAGAGCTATTGGACAATAAGAACGATACCTATACACCGTTTAAACTTATCGCAAATGTTGAGAGAAAATAACTGAAATGCTTTACTACAAGTTAGCACGGTTGTATTTGTCACAATCAATACTATAGTTCATTCTATTATTATTCATTTGGCATGCTATTCAAACAGTGCAATGGAAAGCCAGAGACCAATGAGTGAGTGACTAAGGTTTAATGTCTCACTCGAAACATTATAGATCATTTCGAGGATGGTCCTCCAGGCAATCACTTGCACTGGTACGGACAACAAAATTAACAGCAAAATCTATCAGTATCAAACCAACGCAAAAAAGAAACACTGGCAAAAAACAGTGCAAAGAGCAGTCAACATAAAACGAATAAAGGTCACAGTGAGCCATGAAATTTGGACGATTTTCCCGTGGTGAGCTGCAGAAATTCTCAAACTAGCCCCCGCAATTTGGCAAAATATCACATGAAACTGCAGACCTTATTCAATGCCAATATGAACCATTACATACATGCAGAATGCACACTGCACAGGCTACAAAATTCACGTTGGCAAGCAGTCCACTTACGACTCAAAAAGTTTATGCTGAAATTTCCTCCACACACTTATTTGCATATGGCTTTCATTTCATCCTTATATCATCTTCCACACTATTACACTCTCAATTCAACATCCCATAATCACTTCATTTTCACTTGGGGCAAGTGCAAAATACAAACATACAGTATATTAATTACATTGAGAAATTAAAATGAACGACAAGAACGACAACATTAGAAAACGCGCTCGAAGTGTTGGTCTGGATTCTGCTGCTGGACGAGACCGCCGGCTGCCGACCTGGCCGCCGCCGATGACCCAGCGTGGGGGCCCGGATGTCGGCCTTGGGCAGCAGGTGCTACTTGTTGGCCACGCCGAGGTGGGGCCAGAAATTCGAACATGGACGAAGTGTGCTGCGACAGCATTTTGCCGAGATCGGCCGGCATCGGCTCCGTCCAGAAAAAGTCGTGGTTAAGTGCATTGTCGGCATCGAGCCGCTGTCGTGGGTCGAGCGACAGGAGCCGGTCTAACAGATCGAGCGCATACTGGTCACGCACGTACGGCTTCAACCGCTCCCGGACCTTCCGCTTCTGACCCTTCGGCAGCTCCATCTTGTTGAACAGTTCCAACGAGTCGACCGACGGCCAGGCTTCCGTGGAAATGGAGCCACAAAGCTGCGAGATGAGCGTCAGCTGGTGCTGCTCGGAGCTGCCTTGCAGTATGGGTGTCCGGGTCCACATCTCTGCCATGATGCAGCCGGCTCCCCACATGTCTATCGGCGGCCCGTAGTTACGCTCGCCAAGCAGCAGCTCCGGCGGCCGATACCACAGCGTCACGACACGGTTCGTGTAACGGTTCGGCGCCGTCCGACTCATGCTGAAAGCACGAGCCAAACCGAAGTCGGCAAGTTTCAGCATTCCCGTCTTCGTGATGAGAATGTTGGCGGCCTTCATGTCGCGGTGAAGTATTTTGTTGTAGTGGATGAAATAGAGACCGTTTAACAACTGTTGTATCACCTTCTTGATCTCGCCTAACGAGAACTTGACGTTAGCGTTACTCAGCAGACCGGCAAGATCGTGTTCACAGAAGTCGAAGACCAGGTAAAATGTACTTTTGTACCGGTTGTATGGAGTTGCTACACATGCACAAATATTTTTAAACTTATCGAAACAACAATCACTGTTCACATCATTAAATTAAGTCAGTAACAGAACAGTGACCAAAGAACAGTTGTACAACGAAAATCACTTAATTTTTTGACAAAAGTTTATGCTCATGACCTCAAAAAGCAGCTACTAACACGTCAATTATGGTACATTATGTATCTTGCCTGTCTGTCCCAGACTTGTTTTCAAGACCAAGACTTTTCACGCAGCTCATCGAATATTTTAACGCATTAATGCCTTCACTGCTTAACAATTTTCATCAAAAAATATACAATTAAATGCAACAAAGTATGTAATGCATGCTACTCGATGGCAACAGAAGTCCACCTCACCCAATCAATGCTGCCACTTTACACTGTGGAATAAAACACCCTGCGTATTGTTATTTGACCACATCAAAAATGGACAATCATGATAAAAAGACAGGCCAATTAGCGCTGCGTAGTAAGCAGCAGTAACAAAACTCAAAAGTAACGGAGTGTGAGAGTCAAAAACTATTCAAAATCTGCGCCACCGTCCGGCCTGAATACATGCTGCAAAGACAATGGCCCTGACTACTGCCAATGTATACTGTAGCAACATCAATGACAACATGATGATCAACAGAACCAAATTTATATTTTTTTTGGGGGGGGGAGGAAGTGATTTATTTTAATGTATCAATTTTCCTTTTCATCAATCACAAAATGCATCATTATCTGCTACCTTATTCCAAAAAGAGCACTTTCAATGGTGTCATAATTATGACAGCAATACTTAGTGATATGCAAATTGGGGAGGCGGGGGGAGGGTAAACTTTATGTTTTAGTAAAGTGAAGTTATCAGGATAATTCACTCTAAATATTAAAATTAAACTTATTTTTTTCAATTAATGTATAATACGCTGTGGACTGTTTTTCTGGACATGGTACGACATCATTGACACTTATCACAAAGAATTTTGATGATAATGTGAACTGCCACATACTATTTTCTTGTTTACTACTGTTTGTAAATATCAATGCAAAAATTCAAATGTAATACTGTGTATGTTTCACACTGTAAATGATAATGCAACAAATACAGTACACAATAATACTGACAACATACGCTATGTTAGCACATACCAGGAACACACTTTTGAACCCACCTTTTGTACGGCAAATTTCTATCAAGTTGACAACATTTTCATGCTTCAAAAGTTGCAGGATCCTAATTTCTCGCAGTGCAGTTATTGGAAACTAAACAAACAATAAAAATAACTTCTAATATATAATGCAAAAAAACAGTCCAGCAGTTACAGAACAGCTCAAATTGGATACTTAGTGTTCAACGTGGAATGTATGCTGTAATAGCTAGTTAATGGGCTGTTAACATACAACAAACATGTACACAAATGTTTTTTTGCATTGTTACATGTTATTTATATGCATTATTAAAGAGGTATACACTGAAAACTACTACTTTTATGTCTTGTTTAACTGGCCTGGTTTGACAGAATTACTCTGGGACAGGACAGTCAACAAAAATAAGCTTAAATTGGGAAATGTTGGTGGAAGATTTTTCCAAAGAAAAATGCCCAACATCAAAGCACTTAGAAGAAAAGATGTTGAACACAGGGTCAAGGGACAGGATAGTAATGCTGGATTCAATGCAGTTCAGTAGATATAATGAAAAAAATAAGTAACATCCTATGTACAATCGTCCCTTCTTCACGGAGCTGACACATGGACCATCCTCAAGGCTGACGGCAAACAACTACAAGCTTTCCACATGCTATGCCAATGCCGCATTCTCAGTATCCGGTGGTCAGACTTCGTGACAAACTCGTCAGTCACCGAAAAGACAGGTCTGCCAGACATACGTGCAGTCATCGGTGACAGAAAGCTGGCTCTCTTTGGACACATCAGATGCCTGCCAGAAAGCACTCCAGCGCATGACACCCTCCACGCATCTGCCGAACTGCTTGCTGGCACTGCATCAGATACTGGCTGGAGAAGAAAGACTGGAAGACCACGAAGCAGCTGGTTATGTGACGTCCTCAAAGTGACACACCTAACTGCTCATGAGACCTGGACAGTGGCTGATCATCAAGGGTGGAGAGCCCGATGATCCACTGCCGACTACGCGTTCTGATGATGATGATGAAGACAGCACAGTATGAAACTCGTGCTTAGGACTAAAATAAAAATTCTTGTGCTTACAGTTGCAGTCCAGTGAAAATGTAGGGATGGGGGAAGGCAAAAAAAATATTTTTTTTTAAGTTTTTATCTTTATTTCATAGACATGCCGTCACATTGCCATGTAATATTACACTTATAACAAGAAATCTAAGCTACTGCTCACAAGACATGTGGCAGCATCAGTTGAAAGTAATTTCAGCTCTATTCACTCTTGAACTATGCATGTATGCTATTTTTGGACTACAAGGTGGTTTAAAGTCAATCATGTAGATACCCCCGGAAAGCTCATCAACACTGATTGTTATGATAAGCAACAAGTCTGTTTCTACTGCAAACGTGTTCACGTTAGAATAGTCGATCGATAGCAGCAGAAATCGCTCAAAGAATAGTTCTGCCACCAGGCAAATAAACATGACTAAATAGCGGCCTAAAAACCGTGAGAAATTCACTAAAACCCTTGTTTTGGGGTTCAAGGTCGCTCAAGGTCTTCGATGTCAGTAGCCCCGAAAAGCACATCATGAGTGCTTGTTATGATAAGCAGCAAGTCTGTATATCTGCAACTGTTCTCATGCTAGAAGCGTTAATAGCGGTTAAAATAGAAATTTATCAGCAGGGGAAGAGGGAAGGTACCTCTTTGATGCCCTAGTTCAAAGGTACCATAATCTCATGAACTAGCAGCAAAAAATGGTCCCAAAAATAGAGACTCTATGCTATCATATGCTGAAAACCCGGAGTCTCTCTTACCTAGGCTTGGATAGGTATTGGGTTGTGACAAACAGATGGATGGACAAAATTACCATAGCTAGTACACACTTAGCACCAGGTGCTGTCACGTGCAAAACAAGAAATCTGAGCTAATCCTCATGAGATGCGAGACTGCATCAGTTTAATTTCATATGCAGTTCAGCGAATTTTCATTCTTTAAATGTGTGCCACAGCCTAAAATCACAAAAAAATCACTAAAACCCCATATTTTTGGATTTCAAGGTCACTCAAGGTCATGGATGTTGGTACCTCCAGAAAGCTCGCCAGCAATGGAATTTCTTCACCCAGTGGCAGGAAATTTGGTCACAACATACTACAGACTCTACACTATCATACGGTAAAAACCCGAAGTCTCTATCTCACCTGGGCTTGAATCGGTACTAGGTCATGACATGTCTGTCATGACCTGGTACCGATGGACAGAAACACAGAATAACAATAGCTAGTACGCGCTTAGCACCACGTGCTGTCGCATGTAATAACAGAATAGTAAGTATGAAAACTAAAGTAAAAATATTGCAGCATAACAGACTAGATGCCAATGGTTATTTTTCATTAAAACTTTGAAAGCAAACAAATTAAACTGCACCAACATGTTTGATTGTACTACAGCACGTGGTGCTAAGCGGCTCCACTTATATGCACATCGGTTATAAGCACGCTCCGCATATATGCACGACGTGCATCTGGTCCCGTCAGAGTTTATGTTATTTCAATGGCAGTCAACTTCGCTTATAAGCACCAGC
>Ga0056124_1000913_pt1 | contig 10349 bp, 4 predicted proteins | sample WorMetHEROISLAND_2_FD_70069 | JGI IMG/M metagenome (GOLD analysis project Ga0056124, IMG submission 70069) | Marine gutless worms symbiont microbial communities from Max Planck institute for Marine Microbiology, Germany - Olavius sp. 4 HERON ISLAND | ecosystem: Host-associated > Annelida >... | reverse complement strand
TATTTTAGATTGTGACCAATCTAATGTACTCCTCGCGCATTTATTTCCCCCTGATAGACGCCAGGATCTTGGAGATATCTCTCATATAAGCCGAGTTATAGCCAATTTTAGCTCAAATTTCGTTGCCATGGCAACCAGGGTCGGTCGTGGTAGAATTTGGCTGACATCATTAAATAGCTCTATCCCCAAAACCCCCTGTTAGACGCAAGGATCTCGGAGATATCTCTCATATAAGCCGAGTTATAGCCAATTTTGTCTCAAATTTCGTTGCCATGGCAACAAGGGTCGGTCAGAGGTAAATTTAAACGACCCCGTTGAATTGGCCGTCCCCGAAAACCATACCTTAGAACCAAAAATTACGAATCTATCTTGTATACAACCAAAGTTATGATCATTTACATCCAGGAAGGTCGGTCGTTGGTCGGTCGGTCAGTCCTCATTATTCATTAAACTGATGTCATATACTCCTCTTCGCTATGTTAGGAACGTAGCGCGCGAGGAGTAAAAAGTACGCCAGTGCCTTTTAACTACGAAGTATAACAAAACAAATAGCAACTGGTTTCATTGGTCAATAGTGAAAATGGTTTACCTCAGTTGGGAAATGTTGCCCTCGGTTTTCAACCGCAAGGAAGTGAGGCAACATTTCCCAACTTTGGGAAACCATGTTCACAAATGACCCCAGAGCCAGTCACTATTTGTATAAGGTCACACAGTAAGGCAACATCACACGTAAGGCAACATCAGTATCACAGACTGATACCTGTTGTAGGTCAGATGATACACTGACAACTAATCCGATTACGCAATGCAGCAATGCCGAGTTCGTGGATACAATAAACGTTCAAAAACTACCATTCCTATTTCCTAACTTATGACAAACTCAGTAAGTACCGTACTAAATACAAAAAAAATGTAACATGCACATAAAGTCAAGACTATAACAAAGACTAGGTGAATGTCAAAAAAGAAAAGTAGATCAGCCAAAACTAAAGGTAGCGCAGTAGAAATATACAACAGCTATTCCAATACAGCAGCTGCAATTTCAACACTGAACACGACTGCACAAAGTTGCATTTCAACATTCTCATCATATCAAATATCCATGGTGGAAAATGTTTCTTCAATACAAATAAGTACACACCTACCACGCCAGTTCTTTAATTTGTCACATGAGTCAGATTCCTCACTTTACACATGTCAGCTGATACTCATCACATGAAGTTCGGTTAAGAAGGACCATTTAATCTATCTGTTCTGTGCAAATTGCTGCTACTCATAACACACCACTCAACTCTGGCTTCATGGACCACCAATATTGGTATCTTAAACAAAACTCCTTTGGGAGTTGGAATAAATAACTTATTCCTTTGGAATTAATTAATTAACATAAATGGTAGCAAACAGACTGCAGTCCACACTTGCACACTATAATACAGAGCAATACTTTTAGAATACTCAGCAAAACCACTATCAGTAAATAAACCAGTCAAGACTCACATATTCAATACTCGGAATTGCTTCAAGCAAGGTAGCACAAACTGCTCCCAGATCACCAGTGAAGCTCAGAACACTGAACACAAAATACACTTACTTGCACACTAAACATGAACTATATGGCACATCAACGAACAACAGCAACAGGTGGCACAGAACTCGCTGGAGAGAGTGGTGTGTCAGGCACCACTTTCCCAGGATTTTGTCTGGGGGACTTTGTCGGGGGGATTATGTCCTGAGTGGATTTTGTCCATTTCACACTTATCTAGAGGACTGAGTCCGGGGGATTTTGCCAGGAGATTATGTCCCGGGTGGATTTTGTCCGTTTTACACCCATCCCAAGGACTGTGTCCAGGGGGATTTTATCCAGGGAGGATTATGTCTGGGGGATTGTGTCTGGGGGGAGGGATTTTGCCAAATGTAACCTTCCGTGAAAATTTCAGGCAAATCCGTCCGTAACTTTTCTGTAATCCTGCTAACAAACTTTTTGCCCTATCTCGCAATTGTGAAAAATCCAAAAATCCAGCCCTGTGACCTTCAACTTTGACCCTGAAACTCAACAGGTTCCAGCAGTCACGAAATATCATCCAGCTAAGTGCAGCAGTTCACGAGTTATCGTGCAAACAGAGAAAGAACTTAGCAACGATGCTGAAAACAATACTGTCGTTGCTACTGCGGACAGTAATTATGAAATAAAGCAACAAACCAAACAGTTGCCTACCGGTCAGGTGTTGGGGCATCAGTCAGTGTTACAGAGACACCAAACTACACAAAACAACAGTCTGCGTGTTTTTTGTTAAATTACTGCATATACAAAAACAAAAAAAAACACACAGATTCACTGCTCCACAGTATTTCTCCCAGAAAAGTCACAAATTAGTAGGTTTTGTAGGTGATGATGAAATCTGAGCAATCTAATAATGTTTTTCTTTCTTTCTATCCTATTTTGTACCTGTTATGTTACTAACATGAGCACTGGAAGTTAAAAAGTAACGTACCTGAAAATAAGCACTACAGCAATGCCTGGGGTACAATATGAAAAAAATCAATTAGCCACAAAGTTCAGACAAAAAATAAACCCTCATGAATCACGACAATGCTTACTGCAGTAACCCAGACTGATGAGCAAATTGTACAGGTCCCTGTCACTCATTGAAAGATCATTTCTAATCTAGTGAACTATCACTGACATGGAACTCTTCTGAAGCAGGACTGCAGCCACAAAACTTTAGCAAGCACGAGCAAGCAAATTGTGAGCACAATGATTCTCCCTATTGCAAAATTGACAGTTAGTTGCACCAAATAATGAACATGTCTCGACAATCACGCAATTGCCACAGAATTTTTGCAATGATATAATACTGATTATCATAATATTAACTAACTCTAACTAAAAATCTATAAATAAATATGTTAATACTTCATATTTGCGAGTACCTTGTATAAATTTTATTGTCCCTATGAAATAAAACAGCACTCACAACATAAACCAGACAATAATGCAACATTGGGATAAATAATTTGATTATTTACTAAAAAGATAACCCACCGCATGACGCAATCGTTTCATGTTGGAGCCTGATTTGCCAATTATTGAACCAGCATTCTACGCATACAAGACAACGAATTAATAGTGTTATAAGTAATCAGACTATCACTCGACTACAGCATTGCAAACAACTTTTTGTTCTTGAGTGGCAAGCCTGATGTGAATGGACAAGACAGACAAATGCACAGATGATGAATGAATGCATGCATCCATGCTTCCAAGTCAGATGGACAAACAACAGAATAAAGCCACTACTTCACTAGTTTACTACTTAAGAGACAACAGCTTCAGTGCAACTTTCTGCACACTCATGCACGGTTTTTAAAACCGAGGGGTTACCACTTACCAGCAAATCTTGAGTTATCCCTGGGTTAAGAAACAGCATTTTAGCAACCTCTAACAGCAGGGTAAACTCGGGGTAACACACCAAAAGTTACCCCAGTATCATCTGTGGGGTAATGCAGGCGAAAACTCGGTGCAAGTGAAATGGCTGCTCACTCGTCAAGCTCTTCGGCTGCCTATTCATATTACCGGTAATAACAAATTTCACATTACAGCCCGTGTTCTGATAACGAAACAAATATTTTGTCTAACATTATCATTCTTAAAAAGATATTTAATATATATTTTTACTCTTATTTTTGTTTAACATCATCATTTTGGTCTAACATCATGATTGAGGTTGCTATGTCTTAAAAAGCATTCTGTGGTTAGTAAACTGTTGCCTGTAACGTCATGAATAGCGCTCTGAATCTGAGTCATACACTAGGTGGCAGCGCTAAAAATGACCGAACGATTAGATTAATCAACTTGGCTTCTCACAAAGTCACCTGGTCGTTATCGACCAATCAGATGCCTGGTTTCAAAGGTTGCCGAGTTACACCTGGGTTAGTAAACCTGAGGGTAACCCAAGCTGTAAAAACGCCAAACCTATCCCGAAATTTACCCATGGGATAACCCTCTGACCTCAGGTTAACTAACCAGAGATTTACCCCTCGTTTCAAAAAAAATCATCAGATGAGCAAACACACCCTGCCTGGTACAAGAAGCCTCAGCTCAACCACAGGTCCTTGCCCAGCTTGCCACTTCAACTGTTCCAAGTCCTCGGCTGTGCTGACAGTTGTAGCTGGCATGCTCACGGCATTCTTCTTTACGACGTCATCAAAAGTCTTCTGCTGAACAGAGTTTTTTGCAGAGCTGTTGGAAAAGTCCGGACGGCAGGTTTGCGAATCCGGCATGGGCTTAACTGTAGGTGGCGACTGAGGCATGCCAAATCTAGCTGCTGAAGTGCCATAGCCTGTAGGTCGTGGCGGTCTGCTGTAGTACCTCGGTGGATAACTGACAAGACCACGACTGTCGTTTGCCCATGGATTCTGCTGACGGAAGTTGTATGCAGAACTTTCGTCGGGACGAAAACGTGGTCGGTTCATATCTAAAACCAGCAAAGCACATGTTCCAACTTAAATCCTTTAGTACAAATCAGTAAAATCAAAATCAGCATCAATCACTGAATTTGGCAGCACTGTCGCAAAAGTTCCCCACCCGGAAATTTGAAATAGCGATCTACGGTTAGAGTTAGAATTAGGATAGATTAGGATTCAGGTAGGGAACTTTTGCACACAACCCCAATTGGGCTAGCATGAGTTTACAGGTAGCGTAGCATCTATGCCGTGTACTCAATTTACTAAGAGCATCTAGGATGATACTTACAGTCCTATCCTTCTAGTGAACACACACAGGGCCGCCACTGCTTGGGAATTTTTTCAAGATCTTGGGAACATGGGAATCTATTTGGGATTATGGAACTTGCCAAGCAATCTTTAGAATTTTAGGTTCCAAAACATAAAATGACCACTGACAGTTACGAAATTTTACATTCCGTTTATGTCCCACTGTCTGTCATGTGTCTGCAATCTCTAGACATTGGTTTTACTTACTTACTCGGTTCTTGTGTATGACGTCCGTCACGTCAACTCACTGTGCAGCATGACTTGCGGCAAATTACAATGTACAAGTACGTATAAGTACCGTAAAGTTTTTGTCATCATTTCCTCAATGTTTGGATGAAAAATTATTTGTTCCAGGCTTGTTGTATTACCTTGATTTTCATTATTTCTATTAGCTTGGGAACTTTAAGTCATCTTGGGAATTTTTGGAGCACAATCTTGGGAATTCGACAAAACCCCAGTGGAAGCACTGAACACACAAGGAAAAGGTGGCAATGGGCATCCAGTAGCAGTTATTTAAAGCACAATAAAATGAAAAAAATAGCTACTGGCTGCTGGCAGGAACAAAGATTAGTGTTCACATTACTCAGCAATAAAGTTATTACTTTATCCGCACGCAACGCGTTAAACAGTAAAATCACGACTGTCTCGTTGTGACGTCATACAAAAACAAGTAAACAACCCAACAAAAACCTCGACTAATCAGTAAGCAAGTTGTTGGACGTGGAAGACGGCGTAGGCGAAATCGGTTGTGTGCGGTATTTAGTTCTGAAGTTTAGTTGTTTACTAACATAGAAAATTACCTTGTTTGAGGTTGGTATTTTGTGATTTTTCTGGCTAAAGTAGTAGTAGTATGCTGTATTACAGCTGCAAGATGATGGAATGTGTAATTTGTGATCTGGAATTGGGAAGGATAATGTGAAAGAAGTATGTTTTCGCAAATGATCTAGACATTGTGATGCACTATCGGTCTCACTGATGCAGATAGACCACGGCTAAACTGCGGACCTCAGCAAAACTGGTCCGTTCCCCCAATCCTCACAGAAAATCGCCGCCCTTGAACTCATTGATCGTTGTCATGTTGTCATGTCACGTTCCTTATTTGTCGAGTCAACAGAGAGGACTGGACTGGAATTGGATCATTTAACGATGCTATGTAGCTTAGTGTTGAAGACTGTCAGTGACAGAGAGTGATGCGCGAAGTGCTATTGAAGGTGTTTATATAGGCTACGCTCATCAACAGCGAGGTATGACCGGGTTTAATTGAGCGGTAATTAACCGCTGAGTGTAAGTTAATTGTCTGTGATTGCTGCTTTATCGCTTAAGCATGTAGGCCTACCATGACCAAGTGGCAATGACGTTTACTGATCTCTGTGATTGCTACTCAGTGATGGGCACAAACTTCTTATTTTTAGTTGAACTATCACTTATTGCACTTAAAAAACTGCAGTAATACTGTTCGTTAAAGTATTTTCTATCTAGGAAAAAATTAACTAAACTAAAAAAGATTTTTTGTGAGCCTCACCTTAGTCATATTGACATTCTTGTTATTATGCGCATACCGGTTCATTAGTGACAATGTCGTTTTAACCATGAGATGGGTAATGGCAGGAGATAACAGTGCTCTGAAATCCAAAGTCGTCACAACATAACAATGTATCCCTGTGTCATAGTGAGACATGTTCCAAAGTATGTGAATGTGATGCATGATGAATGTTTTAGTAAAGATGTTTTTGTGGAAATTTGCATTCAGTCATCCCCTGACTGACCACAGGCTAACTGAACCCAACACATTTTAGGAGTGTGCCCCGAAGACATATTCCGTTGTACAGCACTGGTTGCAAGTGAAGAGAAACTAGAAACGTGGGTTAGCTTGCCTACCTATTTTTCAAATCATTTCCCCATCCCTGATTATATGGACAAAAGTTTCTTGTGCCTGGTCAGGTTTGTTAAGTTAGAGCAAGTTAATTTTTCCACCGGATTTTTATAAAACCGTGTTTGGCTTTGTTTGTTGCAGATCTGTTCATTTGTCGTCAAGATTTCATTCCCGTGTGTGATTACCATCCAGTAGTTGTCAAGAAGTGTTGACGTGTAATGGGTGGACGTTTGTCCGGGGGTGTTAAGACACTAACTCCACAAGGCGACGCTGTTCACTCTATGGTGTATAGTACAAATGTGGTTGATCTGTGTCGGCCGTCGAGACTGGATTTGCTGCTTGATTTGCCTGAAGTTCCGCCTGATGTTCAAGCTGTTCACTCGTGGAACCCTGACGATCGGTCGCCGAATGTGTTTGTGAGACCCGACGACCCACTGACATTGCATCGGCATCCAGTGGCGCAGAGCACCGATGGAGCACGTGGTCGTGTGGCATACTCGCGCGGCCTGCACGCGTGGGAACTGAGGTGGCCGATGCGCCAGCGTGGTACGCACGCCGTCGTTGGTGTTGCCACGGCTGATATGCCCCTTCACGCTGTCGGCTATCACTCCCTAGTTGGTGCCGACACGTATTCGTGGGGGTGGGATCTTGTGCGCAACAAACTGTTTCACAACGGAATGACCAGCACGACCGCATACCCGAGTGATACATCCAGCTACAGCGTCAGTGACGAGTTTGTAGTTGTGCTTGATATGGACGAAGGCACACTTAGTTTTGCGTCACGTGGACAGTTTCTGGGGATTGCTTTCACCGGACTTCGTGGTAAGAAGTTGTTCCCAGCAATCAGTTGTGTCTGGGGCCATTGTGAAGTGACAATGCGCTACATTGGTGGTCTTGACCGTAAGTGATTTTGTTTTCATGGTTGCCGTGTTTCCTTCGATATTGTGTCAGCAGAATGACCAGATGCTTTTTTATGTGTCCTGTAGTTTACTTATTGCGAGAAATAAACTTAATAAAAGTGCATAAGTGACGTGTTAATGATTTTTATTTGCTAAGACCTTTAAGCTGTCTTTGAGCAAAATTGTGATTGGCCATATGTATCAATAGAGTTGCAGTAGGGCCTAGTGAATTTAGTTCATCGTCATTGACATGAACATGACTATAACATCAGTATAGTATCTTGCTATTAAACTTTTTCAGATATGAGGTATAGAACAAAAATTACTGAAATTGGTTATAAATGTTGTTACCATATTTGCTATACAAAAAGTTATCTGTAGGTTCTTATGAACATATAAATGTCAGAATATTGATGTTTGAATAGTTTCTGTTATATTGGTATTCTTAGTTACAGTTATTTGTCATTAATATACCGTATGCATTGTGATGTTTGTGATGTGTTTTCTGATGCTGAAAGGTGTGTGTGTGCATGTGTGTTTTTTCAGCCGATCCACTTTCGTTGGCTGACATCTGCCGACAAACAATCCGCCGTCAGATTGGCAAGAATCGATTGCAGGGCATAAGAAAACTTCCATTGCCTACACCTTTACAGGACTATCTTTTATACCAGTAACCCGTCGGCGTATGTACGTAAACGAATAGTTCGGTCATTGGTCACATCTCAGTTAATGCTTTTCGAGAGGATTTTGTTGCACTGAGTGTACCACAACTTTTCACGGAAACCATCTGGTACACAGCTGTTAATCTTTGCATGTGATAAATGTGAAAATGTCACAGTTCTGGAATGTGCTCAATACTACTCATCTCCATTTTATTCTGTTGAGCCAGCAGTGAGCCTACAACCAGTGTTATTTATGGTAGACCAGTCATGCAGAGGCCGCAGGCCACATCCGGTTGCTGTCCGGCCCATGACATCCAAGAGAAAACACCAAAAATATTGTATGTGAAATTATATGCTAATGAAAATCAGACTGGCCTACTTACTTGCTTATTTGACTTGCTTTGAGTGACACCGTGCCACATACCTTCAATTTCAGGCAATAACACAGCACTAAGCATTGGTAAAATATACAATAGAATACATGTACGTGCTGTTTTTCATCATTAATGATGCAGCATTTTGCACTGGTCAGGCCTGAGGTAACTTCAAGACCATGTTATGTGGCCCTCGGCTCATAAAAGTTGTTCACCACCACTGTGGTTGACCATAATGTTCCATTACCTGTTGTTACCTTTTCAGTTTTTTACACGGGTACCAAATTACATGTTTAGTTTTTACTGAGACTGAGGTAAAAGGTGAAACAACTTGTTATTAGTTCTTACGTGACAGTGGCCCAACCTAAGTCAAACCTGCAATGTCTCGAACACAAGTACATCATCCACCTTGCCAATAAGTACTCAGTACTATTCTGCTTCCGTACACTACTTGAATATGTAGATTCTGTGCATTATCGGAGTGGTAGCTTTTGTTAGATATTCTATGGTGAAAGTGATTATGTACAACGTGATTGGCGTATGTAAGTTGTGTATGCATGTAGGTCAGTATGATAACGTAGTTTTAGACTGGATTTGGCTGAAATGCCTAACTAGTAACTAAATGTACACTGTGGTCCATAAAAAAAATGCCACTTTATTTTGGACCATAACTGCCATGTTTCATAGTGGAATTTCACCCCCAACTGTGTCTCTACACTACCTGGTAAAACTAAAACCACATAAACAACACTTTTTTAAGTCCGTTGTCACAGTATTTCATTACTCAACAGAAGAATGAGTGTGAATGTGTGGACTAAAAAATTACCCGGGTAGTTTATTACCCGGGTACCTGCTTACCTGTAGCAGGCTTGTATGTGAGATAAGTGAGCAGTTTTTTATAAGATATGTTCAAAATGTACGCCTTATTAGGAAATACTTTTAGCAGTCTTGTAGCAATTTTTTTACATTTTCACAGTTTTTGGTCAAAAGTTTATTTTCAAAACTCACCATGTTTTATTTAAACTAAACCAAACTTTCGTGACGTTCGATGTAACGTAGTTATAACGTCATCAGCCGATTAAGAACCACTATGTAAGTAATTGTAGAGCATTTATTCCTGTTTCCATTGGTACAAGAAGTGTTAAAATTCATCAAGAAACACGGAAGTTATAGTACAAAATAAAGTGACATTTTTAAGGACCACAGTGTAGAATAGTATGTTTGGTTATTGCTTAGGATAGTACTCTCCAGACAGACGATTTTTTATGCCCTAAGATCACGGTCTACATAAAGTTTTTAGATTCAATCTCTATATAGCAGCAATTGTGTCTGGTGTGCATAGCGCGGTTCATGCTGTGGTATTTTTGTATGTTTCTTAGTGCATCGTACTACATTCAGAAACCGGTGCTGTCTCTGTCTTGCTATTCTCACACTGGTGAATACAGCATCCACCCCGACATTGATGCTGTAGCAGTCAGTACAGTTGCCATATCCATTGTTCAGTCTCAACTTGACTGCCGTAACTCCCTATACTGTTTTGTTGCTTGCATGTTCGATGTACTTTAATCAGTTGTGGTTTAGGCTGTTTGATGATGATGATGATGATGATGAACGAATGAACTTTAACGTGGCGTAAGTCCTAAGACTACAAGGACATGTAACACGTAAGAATAACAGTGAAGTCACGTGGTAGTCAGTGCAATGAGACGCTCTTAGTCAGAGCAGCTGTACGACCGGGCAAAAAGCTCGGTCTTCAGTCTGCTGCGAA
>Ga0056124_1000912_pt1 | contig 10350 bp, 6 predicted proteins | sample WorMetHEROISLAND_2_FD_70069 | JGI IMG/M metagenome (GOLD analysis project Ga0056124, IMG submission 70069) | Marine gutless worms symbiont microbial communities from Max Planck institute for Marine Microbiology, Germany - Olavius sp. 4 HERON ISLAND | ecosystem: Host-associated > Annelida >... | reverse complement strand
GGATATTTTCATCGCTCAAATCGACCCGGAGAAGAAGGCGATTGAAAGCCAGTCCCAGGTTGTGACGCTAGATCAGGTGGGAACGTCGGGGACGGATAAGATTGGTGGGTTAGCCATTGATTCCGCCGGACAGCTGGTCGTAGCCAGCACTATGGATGGTCAGGCGCAGGTCCGCACGTTCAATGCGGATACGCTGGTCATGCAGTCGCAGGTTGATCTTGGTGACGTTGGAACAGGTGGTATCTCCGGGGTTGCCGTCGATGAAAGTACCGGCAACATTATTGTTGCAGGGACCACCAGGGCAAGCCTTGGGACCGCTGTGGAGGTGGGAAGCTATTCTGGAAGCGGTGACAATGGCTTTGTTACGGTTGTGGGAAGCGATTTACAGGTGCAGCGCACGACCTACATGGGTTCCGGTAAGGATGATATCGCTTCTATTGCTAGTTACAACGGCAAAGTCTATGTCGCCGGATCAAGTGGTGATGGTCTTACGGGCGTACAATTGGCAAGTCGGGATGCCTTTGTTGCCAGACTTGACGAAGCAACTGGTGCTGTTGAAACCATTGTCGATCAGACGGTTCGCAATGAGGAGTCTTACGGTGTCTCGCTTGGTCTGATCGAAAAAGGCAATGGCATTTTGGGCAAGTTCGGTCTGACCAGCGGGATCATCAATCCACATCACGATGTTTCGATCGAAAATAGCACTCGCGCCGAGGCCGGGGATCATTTCTATATATCGGTAAACGGCGGTAGTAAACGTCGAGTCTCGCTGCAAGAAGGCGATACGTTTCAGACACTGGCATACAGGATTTCTAGAATCAGCCCATTGCACATCTCTGCTGAGGGCTTTAGCGGCCATGGGAGCAGCATGACGATCAAGGCACGGCTGTTCAATTCTGCCATCTCAATCACCAAAGGTGACGGTGACAAGGATTTGTTGTCCAAGATTGGACTAGTCCAACAGATGCTATTGCACCCTAACAAGCTGTACGGGCTCGACAGGTCCGGAAAATCTCTGCCGCAAAACGAACAACATCCCGGCGGATCCTACGCCCTTGATCTTGATCTGAGCCTTGCGCTTCTGGACCGGAAGACGGCACAATATACCAAGACAAAAATAGATGGCGCAATCAAGGTGGTTCAGGCTGCGTATAATAATCTCTATTGGGATCCCATTAAGGCCGAGCATTTGAATAAGTCGATGATCGGGAAAGCCCCTGCTTATCTGACCAAGCAGATTGCCTCCTATCAAGAGGCCCTGCGTCGTTTAGGGGGGTAGTCCATGCGAAATACCCTTATTATCCTGGCTGGGGTGATTTTGTTTATGGCGACACCTGCCACGGTTTATGCTGCGGGTGAAGCTAGTAGTGACACAGCCGTGGAGGGTGAGGGGCAGACCAAAGAAAAGGTTCGGTACCGGTACGTCAAGTTTAACCCGATCATTGTTCCCATCATCGCCGATTACAGCGTTAAGGGCTATATATCTGTCACTATTTCTCTTCAAATCGAAGATTTTTCTGATTATGCATCAATCAAGGATCAGCGTAACAACCTCATTGATGCTTATACCCGGACGCTTTTGAGTTATGCACAAATCTACGTCGATCCTAAAAGCCGGATTGTCTTCGACCATATTGCGCAGACGCTGCAGAAGACTACCGATGATTTTTTGGGTGAAAAACGTACGCAGATCATCATTACAGAACTTGCGGCCAAACCAAGAATTTCATGACCGGACTTGCATCCTTGCGCCGTCTTGTGAGCAAAACCATCGCTGGTTTCGATTACCCAATCTGAATAATGTAACTTGAATTATGGTGGAGGGAGTTGGATTCGAACCAACGTAGGGAAATCCCGACAGATTTACAGTCTGTTGCCTTTGACCGCTCGGCCACCCCTCCTTGGGAGATGTAAGGCTGCGTATGATCTATTGCGTTTGGGCTGTCAACCAAATTTTCCGCCTTTTCGGACCTTGGTAGATTATCATGATATATAGATACAGCTTCTACTTGCCGCATAAGCCGTGAAATAGTATGGGGGGATGTATTAGCGGAGAGCCTATGCTGCTGTAAACTGCGCAAACGCTCTACAAAGTGGGTTAGGAAAATATCATGAAATTTTTTGTTGATACAGCGGACGTTCAGGAGATTCGCGCCTTGGTCGATATGGGTCTTGTCGATGGCGTAACCACAAATCCAAGCCTGGTAAAAAAATCGGGTGGCGATTTTCTGAAAATTCTCCAGGAGATCTGTGCCATGGCGCCAGGTCCGATTTCCGCTGAAGTTGTGGCTATGGAATATGATGCGATGATGCGTGAAGCCCAGGTCCTAACCAAGATTGACCCGCAGATTGCCATTAAGTTGCCGATAACGGCTGACGGTCTAAAGGCTTGCCAGTCGCTTGCAAGCAAAGGTGTGATGGTGAATATGACCTTATGTTTCAGCGCCAATCAGGCCATTTTGGCAGCAAAAGCGGGTGCGACATTCGTCTCCCCTTTTATAGGACGCCACGACGATGTGTCCTGGGACGGGATGCAGTTAATCGATGATATCCGCATTATTTATGACAATTATGACTTTGATACGGAAATACTAGTGGCATCGATCCGCCACCCTGTTCATGTTCTTTCTGCTGCAAAAATTGGTGCTGACATCTGTACTATTCCTCCCGATGTGCTGCGCAAATTGATGAATCATCCTCTGACCGATAAGGGAATAAAGGCTTTTTTAAACGATTGGAGTCAAACTGGGCAGGTAATTTCCGCATGAAAGCTTCGGAGTGGCTATGGACGATCAGGAAAGGGCTTTGCCCTCGCCGGACAAAGGGACGGTTGTAAACTTCCATAAAGAGACCCTGGCCCGGTTGCGTGCAAACGTGGAAGAGCTTGGAGCGGATAACAAGCAGCTTCTCAGATATGTCCGAAGCCATTCCAGTCTTCTCAGTCAAGTCCATCGCTCTGCCTTGAAGGTTATCGATGCGGTCAGTTTCGATCATCTGGTTCAAGTGATTACCCAGGATTGGGTCGACGTATTAGAGGTAGACGTCATCTGCTTAGCTATGGTCACCGACACCAAGGCGTTTCGATATTGTCAGGTGGGAATCCTATTCGCCGATGCCGGGGACGTGGGTCACTGGTTTGGGCCGGGAGAGACATTTCACTGTGCCCATGTCGAAGAAGGCGCGCCTATTTTCGGTGCAAAGCGGGATTTGGTACGATCAGAAATTCTGATGCAGTTGGATCTGCCGAAGCCATTGCCACAGGTGGTTCTGGCTATAGGGACGCACAAAATGATAGATTTTGAGGCAGTATCAGATCTGCTGAAATTCTTGGGGGAAGTCGCAGAGCGCCGTATCTCTCATATCCTGCTTAGCATCCCATAATCGAGGTATATGCGCGATCGCCTCAAGCCTCAACCACGCTTAAAGACAGCTTCCCATCATCGTCATCGACCATGATGGTTGCTCCGTCTCCGGCTTCGCCACGCAGGATCATCTCCGCCAGAGCGTCTTGTAAATATTTCTGCACTGCACGCTTCAGGGGCCTGGCGCCATAGACTGGATCGTAACCCATGCGCGCAAGCCAGCTTACCGCCTGCGGCGATAACTGCAGACTGATGTCTCGATCGTCCAGCAGCTTTTGCAGCCTTTTCACCTGGATATCGACGATCGCCTCCATATTCTCCGGTGCTAGGCGGTGGAACAGGACGATTTCATCTAGCCTGTTGAGAAATTCGGGGCGGAAGTGCGCCTGCACCACATCCATTACCTCTGCCTCTGCCGCGCTAGTGTCTGCTCCGTCGGGAAGCGCTGCAATGTGATTCGATCCCAGGTTTGAGGTCAGGACGATAATACTGTTGGTGAAGTCCACTGTGCGACCCTGTCCGTCGGTCAGACGTCCGTCATCCAGTACCTGTAAGAGGATGTTGAAGACGTCCGAATGCGCTTTTTCGACTTCATCGAACAAGATCACCTGGTAAGGACGCCTGCGCACTGCTTCGGTCAAGACGCCACCTTCTTCGTAACCAACATATCCGGGGGGCGCGCCGATCATTCTGGCAACGGCGTGTTTTTCCATATATTCGCTCATGTCAATTCGGACCATGGCCTGGGGGTCATCAAAAAGAAACAAGGCAAGCGCTTTGCACAATTCGGTTTTGCCGACTCCGGTGGGGCCCAGAAACAAAAAGGAACCTATGGGGCGATTCGGATCCTGCAATCCGGCCCGGGATCGCCGAACGGCGGCGCTGACTGCGTCGATGGCCTCCCTCTGGCCCACGACATGGCGTGCAAGTTCCACATCCATCTGCAATAGCTTGTCCCGTTCCCCTTCTAACATTTTATCGACGGGCACGCCGGTCCAGCGCGAGACGATCGACGCGATGTCTTCAGCGGTGACTTCCTCGTGGACCATAGCACTGTCGGCACTTTCGTCTGTGGTGCTGATCTGCTTTTGCAGGTCGGGAATAATCCCGTAAGACAACTCCCCGGCACGGGCAAGGTCACCACGACGCTGGGCTTGTTCTAATTCCACCATTGCATGGTCAAGCTGCTCCTTAAGGCTTTGCTCCGACTGGATCTTGGCGCGCTCAGCCTGCCATTTGGATGTGAGGTCTCTGGATTCGCCCTCAAGCTGCTCCAATGTCCCTTCCAGTTTCTTAAGGCGCTCTTGCGATGCGCTGTCGCTTTCCTTTTTTAAGGCTTCGCGTTCGATTTTAAGCTGGATGATCCGGCGGTCGAGCGATTCGATTTCCTCGGGCTTGGTCTCGATTTCCATACGGGTCCGGCTGGCGGCTTCATCCATCAGGTCGATGGCCTTGTCCGGGAGGAAACGCGCTGTGATATAACGGTTGGATAAGGTTGCAGCAGCTACCAAGGCGCTGTCTGAGATTCGTACGCCATGGTGAACTTCATATTTCTGTTTCAGGCCGCGTAGGATCGAAATTGTGTCCTCGACCGTAGGCTCTTCGACGAGGACCGGTTGAAAGCGGCGCTCCAGCGCTGCGTCTTTTTCAACATACTGACGATATTCGTTCAGGGTCGTTGCTCCAATACAGTGCAACTCTCCGCGCGCTAGCGCCGGTTTGAGCAGGTTGGATGCATCCATTGCTCCATCGGTTTTTCCAGCTCCGATCAAGGTATGCATCTCATCGATAAACAAAATCATCGACCCTTCGCTTCCTCGGACCTCTTCCAGAACGGCCTTCAGCCTCTCTTCGAATTCGCCACGATATTTTGCACCGGCGATCAAAGCGCCCATATCGAGCATCATAAGCTGGCGATCGCGAAGACCTTCAGGAACATCACCATTGGCAATGCGTAGCGCCAGGCCTTCGGCGATTGCGGTCTTTCCGACTCCAGGCTCGCCGATCAGTACCGGGTTGTTTTTGGTGCGCCGGGATAGGACTTGTATGGTGCGGCGGATCTCTTCGTCGCGTCCGATCACTGGGTCAAGCTTCCCATCGCGCGCTGCTTCGGTGAGGTTGCGTGCATATTTATTCATTGCATCATAGGCTTGCTCAGCGGTGGCGCTATCTGCGCTCCGTCCTTTGCGCAAGCTATTAATCGCTTCATTCAGGCGTTGCGGTTGAAGCCCGGCCTGCTTCAGGATCCGCCCGGCTTCCGTATCGGGCGCCAGGGCCAAAGCCAGAAGAAGCCGTTCTACGGTCACGAAGCTGTCCTTGGCCTTTTTGGAGATCTCTTCGGCCTGCTCCAGAATTTTGACCGTGGCTGAATCCCAGTTGACGGATGACCCATCTCCGGTGACTTTGGGCAATTTATCGAGGGCCATGTCCACTTGCGTCACAGCTTGCTCCGGTACCGCGCCGGAGGCGCGCATCAAATTGGCTACCATTCCCTCAGGATCTTCCAGCAAGGCTTTCAGAAGATGCACGGGAGTGACGACCTGGTGGTCATTGCGCTGGGCCACGGTTTGGGCTGACTGCAGAAAACCGCGGGAACGTTCTGTGAATTGCTCTATGTTCATAGTAATCCTTTCTCCAGTTCATATATAAGCGTAAAGACCGATCGTAAAAGGTCTGTTGTAAAAAAATGTTTTGCGCTATAGCGGAAATATGAGTTTTGCAGCCCAATCGCTGGATGATATTAGGGCACGATTGTCGGTGTCGGAGATCGTGGGTGCTCGTGTGCCCTTGAAGCGGGCAGGACGCGAGTGGCGAGCTTGCTGCCCCTTTCATGCAGAAAAAACACCAAGCTTTTACGTCAATGACGAAAAAGGCTTCTACCATTGTTTTGGCTGCGGCAAGCATGGCGATGTCATTAGTTTCCTGATCGACCATGACGGGATGCACTTTGTTGATGCTGTAGAAAATCTGGCGCGCAAAGCTGGTGTTGTTCTGGTTCGTGAGAGTAAGGAAGACCGGCAGCAACGCCAGCGTTTAACGGGGTTGAAGGAAATTATCGGGCGCGCCTGTGACTGGTATCGTGAACAGCGCGACGGGCTTGATGGGGCCGGTGTGAGGTCCTACCTGGAGAAGCGGGGAATAATACGAAAGACCTGGGATATATTTGATCTGGGCTATGCGCCTCCCGGTAAAACAGGGCTTTTGCAGACACTTAAAGAAGAGGGAGCAAGTATCGACGATCTTTTGGCTGCGGGCCTGGTTGTCCGCCCGGAAGACGATGGAGAGGCTTATGATCGATTTCGGGGACGTCTGATGTTTCCGATCCGGGATCAGCAGGGTGCTTGCATCGGCTTTGGCGGACGGCTTTTGATGCCGGGAGAGCCAAAATATCTGAATTCCCCTCAGACTTCGTTATTCGACAAGGGACGCGTGCTCTATAATGCCGATCGTGCGCGCAGTGCAGCGCGGCGGAAAGGGCGAATCATCGTTGTAGAAGGCTATATGGATGTTATCGCGCTAAGCCAGGCCGGGATTGATGAGTGCGTCGCCCCCATGGGAACGGCCTTGACTGACCATCATCTGGCCGTTTTGTGGAAAATGGCTGATGAGCCACTGCTTTGTTTTGATGGTGACGAAGCGGGGGGGCGGGCTGCAATCAGCGCCACCATGCGTGCGCTGCCCCGGCTACGTCCTGGGAAGAGTATTCGTATCGTCACCTTGCCTCAGGGAATGGATCCCGATGATCTGACGCGGCAAGACGGTGCAGCCGGGATCGAACGGATGTTAGAACAATCCGTCAGTCTTATAGATACATTGTGGAGCGCTGAGGCGCCCGCTGACCCTGAAACGCCTGAGAAACGCGCAGCCCTAAAGCTTCGTATGGATGCTCTTTGCAACCAGATCAATAACCGCCCAGTACGCAACCTGTACAAAAGCGAATTGCACAGCCGCATGCAAAAATTGTTCGGTCATGAGATCAGATCCAGCTTGCAGAATTTTGAACGGCCAAATCGCGATTCCAGGCCCCGGGTCTCGGCACGAACCCAGACCCTTGATGCATGCCGCCATTTGACAAGCCGCCTAGAGCATTATAACGAAATCATCGCCCAGATTCTCGATCATCCTGAACTGGCGGAAGCCGAATGCGAGACCTTGGCGCAGTTTCAATGTCCCGATAGCGCACTCCAGCAGCTGTTGGATGCCATTTTGTCTGCCATCATCGAACAACCTGGTCTTGACAAATATGCTCTTGCTACTAGATTGGAGAGAGAAGGTTATGAAGATACCCTAAAATCTGTCGCAGCACGGCGCAAACTGAAGGTTGTATCGCAGTCGAATCAGGCTGTAAGTCACAAGGTGTTAGGTGATAAGACAGAGGGTGAGAAAGGGCTAGACGATCAAGTCGGGCATTTCGGAACGGTTGTTAAAGCCTTGCAGCGCTTGAGTGAACTGGAGGTCTTGATAGCTGTTTCAGAAAGTCAGGCTCGTGACTATCCCGACTCGACAGAAGGTATTTTTATCCGGCAACAAGAAGCTATTCAGGAAAAAACAGTAATTGAGAAGTATTTGATTGAACAGGCGCACAAGACATTTTCTTAATGTTTTTTTAGTCATTTTCATCGACTTTTGCAGAGGCTCAAATGCGATGAATGGGAGAATATGGCCTGTTGCATCGAATGATCTGTTGACAGGCTGAAGCGAGGGTGAGTTAAAAGTATCTGTTGTATGCATCATCTCTTGATAACTTGAGAAGTAATGCGATCGCCCGGACAGGGTTTGACAACGAAGACACGCATATTTGAGAAGTGGGATTCGCACATGGCGAAAACAGTAGGCAAAAAAACAGCTCCTGCAGAAGCGGGAAAGAAACGATCCACAAGAAAATCCAAAACAAATAAATCCAAAACAAATAACGGTATCGCTTCGTTATCGGAAAAAGAAATCAAGGCCATGATCGCCCAGGCGAAAAGTCGGGGTAGTATCACGGTCGATGAAATCAATAACCACTTGCCGCAAGATAAGGTCTCTTTGGAGGTGATTGAAGACGTCATGTCGCTGCTCAGCGATATGGGCATCAATATCATCGATGGCGAAGGATCCGAAGATGCAGCAAAGAGCGAAAGCCAGGATTCTGGCAGCCCGCAGAAGGACGTCAATGCGTTAATCGACTCTGATGACAGCAATGAGGATCAGGCCCCGGTAAAAAAGGCCGAGACTCTTGATCACACCGACGATCCTGTCCGGATGTATCTGCGTGAAATGGGGCTTGTGGAATTGCTTTCCAGGGAAGGGGAAATCGCAATCGCCAAGCGCATCGAAGCTGGGCGCGACACCATGATCGCCGGCTTGTGCGAAAGCCCAATGAGCTTCAAGGCCATTACCGAATGGGCGCAGGCCTTGAACGATGGCGACATACTCCTTCGAGAGATTCTCGATTTGGATGCCATGCTGGGCAAGGAGCCAACGGCAGAACAGGTAGAAGGTGGTGACGAAGACGAAGACGAAGATCTGCCTACGGTCACTTACAAGGAAGATGACGATGATCCGGCCCAGGAGGAAACCCCGCCGGAAGAAGACGAAGAAGACGCCTATATCAAGCGACGTCAGCAGCGCCCAACCTTTGAAGACGAAGACGATGACCAGACCATTCCTCTGGCAACAATGGAAGAGCTTCTAAAGCCTCATGTGCTGGAGAAATTCGCGCATATGGACAAGCTTTATAAAAGTTTTTCCAAGCTTCAGCACAAGCGAACCGACGCTCTTCACGGCCAAGGACAATTTAGCAAGGCCAACGAAAACAAATACCAGGAGTTGCGCGCCGAATTGACAGCTTTAGTCGAATCGATACACTTCAACAGCAGCAAGATCGAATTCCTGGTCGAACAACTCTATGCCCTTAACAAACGCCTGATGAGTCTCCAGGGTCACATCATCCGTTTGGCTGAACGCCACAAAATTCCACGTCACCTGATCTTGCGGCACTATAAAGGCTGCGAAACCGATGAAAACTGGCTCGACAATGTTCGGGGCCTGGGCAAGGCCTGGGAGCAATTCGCATCCGCAGAATCTGAGCGTCTGGCCTCCATCCGCGAACAAATCGGAGAAGTTGCACTCCAGTCTGGGGTCGATCTGGATGAATTTCGACGGATTGTGAAGATGGTGCAAAAGGGCGAACGCGAAGCGCGAATCGCCAAGAAGGAAATGGTGGAGGCCAATCTCCGCCTCGTCATCTCCATCGCCAAGAAATATACAAACCGTGGATTGCAATTCCTTGATTTGATCCAGGAGGGCAATATCGGTTTAATGAAAGCCGTCGATAAGTTCGAATATCGCCGCGGGTATAAATTCTCGACCTATGCCACTTGGTGGATCCGCCAGGCCGTCACCCGTTCCATTGCCGATCAGGCGCGGACTATCCGCATTCCGGTGCATATGATTGAGACAATTAACAAGCTTGTCCGAACATCGCGTCAGATCCTCCATGAAATTGGACGGGAGCCCACTCCGGAAGAAATGGCTGAGCGCCTATCGATGCCCCTGGAGAAGGTGCGAAAGGTCATGAAGATCGCGAAGGAACCTATCAGCCTTGAGACCCCGGTTGGGGACGAAGAGGATTCGCACTTGGGCGATTTTATCGAAGACAAGAATGCAATCATCCCTTTAGATTCCGCAATCCACGGAAATTTGAAAGACACGGTGACTCGTGTCCTGTCCTCTCTTACTCCCAGGGAAGAGCGCGTCTTGCGTATGCGTTTCGGGATTGGGATGAATACGGATCATACGCTTGAAGAAGTAGGGCAGCAATTCTCAGTCACAAGGGAACGTATTCGTCAGATTGAGGCCAAGGCCCTGCGCAAGTTGAAACATCCATCAAGGTCGCGAAAAATGCGCAGTTTCCTAGACAAGTAGAGCGGATAGCGCCATCGATGCGCTTATAGACCCAATCCATGTCCCTCCCTATTCTTTCCATCCTAGCTGTTCTTTTCCT
>Ga0056124_1000911_pt1 | contig 10352 bp, 8 predicted proteins | sample WorMetHEROISLAND_2_FD_70069 | JGI IMG/M metagenome (GOLD analysis project Ga0056124, IMG submission 70069) | Marine gutless worms symbiont microbial communities from Max Planck institute for Marine Microbiology, Germany - Olavius sp. 4 HERON ISLAND | ecosystem: Host-associated > Annelida >... | reverse complement strand
AAGGGCGGCACAGCCGTTCAAGGTCATCCAAGGTCATCGATCTTGGTCTTAATGGAAAGCCTATAGGTGACTTCCTATTGGTGATTAATTGTAACCTTGGCCCTATCTCGCACCGTTTCCAAGATATGGCCAGCTATTGGTTCAAAATCGCAAAATTTATTTTCCTACCCCCCTCTCATTTAGGGCCCTCGGTTGGGGTGACCCCTACGGAATTTTTGGAAAAGCGTTACAGATCCTGAAACTAGAGTCCTTGGGGCAGCCGACGGTGAAGATTTAATGATCGTAGCTTGCACCGTTTTTGCCTGATCCACCCGTGTGACGGACAGACAGACAGACAGAATTGCGATGGCTGAGACGCGCTATAGCAGTTCCTGCTGTCGCGCGTAAAAATTATCGCTCGACAGCTCGGTTGACTATACATAGTACTAGTCTTGGTACAAGTAAAATGTGGTTCATCTGATTCTATCGCATTGTTTACTGAGATCTGGCTACACCTTAGGCACTAAATGTACAGGACAACTGTCAAGATGGAGCCCCGTTGCCTGACTTTTACAAGGGGGCGGGGGTTTGACTCTGTCCCACTTCCCTTCAGTAATCCAGAGAGAGTGGGGGCAGGGAGCGAGCTGTAAGCTCCGCAGTGGGGTCCAGGGGAAAGCCCCGACCGCAAACAGATTTTGGTGCATTTCGAGCACGAAAAATCGCATCCGGTGGTCAGTGTGTCACGTTTTTGGTTATTCTTGTGGACCGTTTCCTGATTCCGGCTGATGGGTGGGTGGGTCGATCGAACCCATGGAACCCAACTGGACTACCGGCCTGGTATGTAATGTATCAGTGTTGTGATGGTGTGATTGTGTTAAATGTCTGCTACAGGCTGCAGAGGCTGCTTCAGAACATAATGGCGGAGACTCAGAACAAGACGTTGATATTCGTTGAGACCAAGAGGAAAGCCGACGAACTACAGCGCAGGATGCAACGCGATGGGTTGGTTTTGGGCCGGCAGATTCTCCTTGCAGTTTCTGCTACCGGATAATATTAAATATCTTTGGAAGATTTCTTTTCGTAGGAAAAGATGCGCATTTTCAAAACTTCTTTGGAAAGGATCTTCTGTTCACCCGATGCTTTCTGCAGCCTTGTTTTGTCTGCGAACATTCAGTTTGATACCTCATACTTTCACTCTGCAGTTGTCAGGTGTCCTAGCAGTTATTCATGACATTTACAGCTACTTAAAATTGATTTGTGTAATAATTATAATAATCATAAGTTCTTGTGTTATAATCTGGTTTGACGTTGCAGTTGGCCGGCGTCTTCTATCCATGGAGATAAATCACAGCAGGAGAGGGACTGGGTACTTAATGGTAAGTAATTCACATTTCATTTCAGGTGTGGTGGGTACTTTAATGACCATTTTGTTGCAAATTGTCTGTTAAGTCTGTCAGTGAAAGAATTTTTTTAAATCGGTTAACATCTTTAATAATATTAATATATTTAGATGGTTGTATTGACTCTCTTCCACCACACACATTTGTAGTTGTTTTGGGTGACTTCAACGCACACATAGGTCAGGACTCACACAAAACATCACGACGTGTTGTGTGCAGCTGAACTGGCATTTCAGTTCAGTTCAGTTCTGACACTTTGTACACTCTGTAGATGCAACTGAACTGAACTGAGATTTCAGTTCATTTAAGTTCATTTCTGTCACTCATACACGCCTTTATGGGTCTCATGGTTCTGAAATAACTTTACTTCTTTTTATGATGCTAATCCTACGTGTCATACTCAGTGAGGTGGTCGTATAACAACTGATGTTCAGTCTGTGCATTTTAGAATTCCGTGAAGGCAAGACAGCCATATTGGTTGCAACAGACGTGGCATCTCGCGGTCTTGGTAAGTGGTTATTATCTCCGATGATTGCACTTTATCTCACATCTTATTGGTGCCTTTATTTTCTGTTCTTGGTTCGTCACTGTTAATTATCTCACTATTGACATTGGTGTCATGGCAGGGGGTACCAGGGACAATTGCCCCTCCCCTCTCCCCAAATTTTAGCCTGTTGGAAATTTTTTTTCCAAAAATACCAAATTTGGGGCTGGAGATTTCCCATTGTAGGCAAATTTAGGGCAAAATTGAAATTTTGAGCACCCATAATCTCCTCTGTTGGAAATTTGCAGCTGTCTGTCAGAAAATTGCAACTTCCTGCCTTTCAACTTTGTTAGTCTAGCATGCCACAGTTCATGGACACAGAAATCCTCTGCTCATAATTTATTTGGTTGTTTAAAAAAGGGCATTTTTGTGTAATGCCAGTTTCACAAGGGCCAGAACACTAACCAGAAATATATTATCATAATCAGAAATCATCATAGATTTCTGTTGAACATTTTTGATATCATGGCCCAATGCCAGGACAGCTGACTTCTCCAAATTGCTACTATTAAACCAGTGGACCTACCTGGTTACTGTGTTTGGTTTGATAACCAAAATTAAATATATTTCAGTATTTTTATCTCCACCGGTAGTTGTTTTTGTTTACTGTTATTTTTGTGTTTCTGGCCTGAACTATTGATTATTTTTACTAGCATAATTTGTATTGATGTATGATAATTGTTATTGTTAATCTAATTATTCGCGTATTATCTTATTGCTGACAGCAGCTATCAAAGGTGATCCTTCTTTGACAGTTTTGAAAGTTTGGGTACTGTCCTAAATTTGGGTAAATAACTTACTTGAAAGAACGTGCTGTGCATGACGATGGTTTTACTGAATGGTTTGAAATAGTGAGTTCTTGTTTTATTAGGTCAACTCCTGGACTGAGTTGACCTAATAACGCCAATTTCTGTCTGTGTGCACGTCCGTCCGTCCGTCCACAAAAAGCTTTGCCAGTGTCCATGAAATTTGGTACATAGGTCGATGAGTGATACACGATGGTGTGCCATATGACCTCATCCACGGTCAAGGTCACGGGACCTTTAAAGTTAGAAATTCAGTCCATTTTTGAAGTACGTATCCGCCATTTACAATGGGAGCTGGCAAACGACTGGTGATTCTTTAACTAGGGGACAACGTCTACATTTGATTGGGTCGAATTTTTGATATGGCATAGTTTTTGTGTCGCATAACTTTGAACTACACTGGTCAGGCAGCTGTTGCGGCGTTCTGAAACTGGTACAGAGGAGTCGACTGTGTCCCGTACATGTTTAAGTTTTTGTCATTATAGGATTAGCTCATGCATATCATTTAACAGCCTTTCTTGTAGTGGTTGCTAGTATGTAGATATTTGATCCGTGTCATGTACAGGAATTGGCTCTGATTTTTGGCCGATAGTTGTTAGTGCATTGAGCGACGACTGTGGTAAATCATGACATTTACGATTCAGATAATTTGGAGTAACTGCCACGAATGCCTTCTCATATTTTGTCTTGTAGTAACAATCTTCGGGTTGGACTGTACAAGAGTATATTTTTCTGATAAGAAAAAAACCTTAATTTAGGATAGAACCTAACTTTTCAAAACGTAAAAATAAGGACCACCCAGGCTCATAGTATCTGTATCTGGACTCAATGGACTGATCGTACCATCAGTGGACTATTCGTACCATTATTTTATCACATATTGAACTGCTGTTATTTGAGGGAACGAATGTTGTTGCAGTGCTACTCCAATTTCTCAGTTACCAAGCTTGTAACATCTATAAATTGAATTATTTATTTCAATCTGGACCCTGGAGCCACAGCAAGGCTCAGGTCTCCATCCTAAGCTGCTGCACGTTGCTGCTAAAGTCTAACAGTACACAGCATGAATGCTACGAATAGTCCAGTGCTTGCACAAGTGGTCTATGGTACGAAATGTTCATAATTCGTAGTATCAGCAGCCATTGACGGAGTAGTTCTAAACGGGTTTGGCTTGTCTCTTTGACAGGAGGCAGGCCGAGCCGCTGGTTTACGTTAGATCGGTCGGTCGTGACCAAGCCGAAAGCGCTGGTCGCGGTCTTTGGTGGCGTCGCTGGCGAATGCTGACGCTGTAGTGAGTATGTAGTACACAATCGTGCGCCGGCCGGCCACCGGTGCCGTCAGTGTGCCTGTCTTCGTGAGTGGTTCCTCCAAGCAAGAGGAGCCCTCCCGAACAGGTAACTGACACCAGTTACATCTGATCACTTTGTACATAAAGTGGCATCGTTTATAGCTCTTTATGGGTCACCATAGCAGAGCTGTTGAGTGTCACCTGCTGTACGAGATCACACCGTGTTACCTGCCGCCTGACACAGGTGAACGCGTCCCCCCTTAACCCCAGCCAAGCAGGCAGGTGCTCAATTTGCCTCCCTCAGAGGGATGAAAGGCACATCACACAGTGTGGTTGTGTGGGTGGCCTTCAAGCGAAGATGTTGGCCCAGTAAAGGTAAAGAACCATACCCCGGTGGGCTTAGGTGGGGTGCTCATCTCCCAGACATTGGTCTATGGTTACCTTCCCAGCTGCAGAGCGTCACTACCCATTGGCCGGTACCAAATTATACTGCGTGGTGACAGAGGCACATGGGTGTGAACAACTGGCCCAGAGTTGTTACTCGCTAACGGACTGGCCGGGAGTCGAACCTGTGACCTTTCGATCACGAGCCAACGCACCACTGAGCCACCAATCCAGCCATACCCAGTGCCAGCATAATATGCGGCCGTCCTAGCTAAACATTGCACCATGCTACTGTAACCCTTAACCATCAGCTTTGGCCTTTTACACTGAAAATTGGTGCACCGGTTACGCTTACTGTGGGGAATATTCATTTGAGTTCTCGCATGGGACACAGACTTGCAGGCAAGACACATTATTTGGCTTATTAGGACGGCTGCATAATATAAGGTGTTTTTCTGCATACGCTGCTGAACATTCATTCTATGTACGTTAATCAGTTAAGATCCTCCAGGGTATTATGTGATTTTTAATGCTGGCTGCAATATTGACCTTTTGTAGAAGACACTGCAGTTTGTTCTCGTCTTTCTACTGTTATTATTACCAAGGCAAAGATCATGACAGTGTCACATCAATGACGTTGCAGGGGCACTGTACATAAATTAAGCTAAGCATGTTGTGACTGAGCACTAATAAATGTCAGACTGTCAGCAAACTACAGTTTATTCATCACGGCACAACATGTCATCATATCATATCATGTGGTGGCTTCCGATCAGTCTAGAAACAACTGTCGGAAGAGCGGAAGAGGTGCGCCCATTGTCGGTCGCTGACACTGCAGCAGTGAGTTGGCTGCTGTCGCCGCCGGTGGTAGTTTGTCATCGATGGTAGAACGTCTCGTCGATGGCACTCGCAGCGTCATCGTGTTCGTAGAGCACAGACAGTGATATGCAGGGGCGTCGCCAGTCAGCTGGAGGCTGTCAGCAAGACATAGGCTGACCATTATCTAGACTGTTTGCAAAAATAACCGATACCTAAATCTCATTTAGTTAGAAATAAAAATAAGTAAGTTGATTCAAAAGGTGGCATGAAATAAACTTCGGTTTTAAATTACTGTTCTGTACAAAACTGTGTAATTTTGTACTTGAACCAGAAGTCTAGTTGCTGCTGTTTTAAGTATGTTTATTTCTGTGATTTTTGGGACTTTTTCATGATATTCTGCAGGTTCTGATCCGTTTCTCGATTAGTGTGCAACTTGGAATTTTTGTTAAGTGTGACATTTATTGTAAACGTTGATAGCACATTTTCCACTTGGTTGTATCATTGCATGTTCACGGTACACCCCCACTGTCGATGCCTACCAGCCAACTGGTTTACAGAGTTACTAGTGTGTTTTGCTGTTTTGTATTAAATATTTCAGAAAGCAAGAAATATCACCCTGTTTTGTTCAGTCCCTGATGTTGAGGTCTGTGAAGGGTTGTGAGGTGCAGTGTGCCTTGGATTCATTTGCAACATGGTGCTATATAATTGTGTTTTGAGTACATTTAGCTAGGTGGACAGTTGCATATTATGTCGGCACTCTGCCAACATCTTCGCTTGTTTTGACTGCTATAAGAACACAAGCATGGTGGTACTGATTTGCAGTCTGCCGTGTGTCTGCACTACAACTGTGGGAGAAGCTTGTCTTATGCTGTTGTTACACTGATGAGAGTCTGTTACTGTATACCTAATATCTAGGGACCACAGTTTTCCTTGGCAATTTTTTTCCAAATTCCACGGGCCATTTTGCCAAATTCTGCGGATCACTGCGGCAAATGTTCCTAGTCCCGTGGCATCCAGTTTATTGATTGAATTGAAGAATTTTTGGATTACTCAGTGTGAAAACGTCTTGACACTGTCTGTATCAAATGTTCAGTATTGTAGGCTATACCTCATCAGTGGTGGGAATATTTTTTGTGTTGCAGTGGAATTTTGCCGATTGCTGTTTAAAGTGGTCGGTCAATTTAAGAAGATTGACAGTTTTGAAGAGTTTTGTCAGAAAGCTTCGCAGACTTTGGATCGAAATAATCAGTCACCAAATTCCCAAGAAATCGACAAATTCTGCAGCTTGGCTCAACATTCTGTGGCCCATGGAAACCTGTGGTCTCAACTGCATACTTGACCGAGTGATTATCTGTCCCATTGCTATAGCATAGCATGGGACAGGTTATAAAATCACTTGCGTCTGTCTGTCTGTCAGTCAGTCAGTGTGTCTGTCGTTGCTGCTACGGCCGCAGGTTTTATCGGATTTTAATGAAATTTTGCACAGTAGTTTGGGGCATGAAAAGTAAGATCGAGTTTGTTTAGGGTGTGTGTGTCAGAAAGAACAAACAGCCTTGAAAGTCCTTGAATTTTTCTCCCTGATTCAAGGCCCTGAAAGTACTTGAAAACAGGGCTGGTGCTTGACAGTCCTGGAATCTGAGTTACTAGGTCTTTCAAAGTCCTGCAATTTTCTTACCTTATAATATAGTAATCTGTGAATACAGTTATTGTTGGAATGATGAGCATAGCAGTATAAAGGAGGCGCCATTGGGTGACTTTTTGACTTAGACCTTCGCTGAGCTGAAGTTCGGTCTAAGTATAGAGTTAGCCAAAATGTGAAGTGATCTTGCTGAGCCTTTTGCTGAGCGGAAACCTTGGTCTAAGTCAGACTTACGTATGTAACTTTCCGCTGAGTGAAAGGCTTAGCGAAAGTCATAAAGTATGGTCTAAGTGCAATACATGCTTAGACCAAAGTTTAGTTGATCTTCGGTCTAAGTACAGACTTTAGCATTCAGCTTTAAGTTTCACTCGGCGAAAGTTTTAAGTCAAAAAGTGAAATCACCCATTGTTTTTTTATATCGTTGAAGTGAGAGCTTGTGAAAAGTAATGTAAATGTAGTAAAAATGCCAGGTGACTGTCCATTTAATGATAGCTGGACTCTTAGTGACCAGTATACACATTGGATTAGTCGGACAAAAAATATACACCAGACAAGACAAACGCTTGGCATAAAAGTTAGAGACTTAATGGCAGCATGGCAGAAAGTCCTTGAAAATTAATGTCGGAGTCCTTGAAAGTCCTGGAAGTCTTTGAATTTTATTTTGAAAAACAAGCACTGGGATCTTGGCTAACACTGTGTGCAAGCATGACAGTTGTGTCCAATAAATCACAGGTTACCATTGATACTGGTATTTGATACCCATTGGAAATAATGGGAACTTGGACTCATTCTTCGATGTATCTCTTAATTTTTGCAGCTGTCGCAATTTGGTCATAATTACGTGGATAACATTTTGCATTCAGGTGCATTTATTAATTCACAAATTTTATTAAAAACAACCTGCTGCATTTTTGTTTGACTATATATCAGTTTGTTTGGCGATAAAATGTATGCGTCAATCCCTGTTTATTTGTCAAATGGCCAGATACCTGCATGGGAAATGCAGGAGTTTTTCCAGTTTAAGCATGCTTCCTGGCCGGATGGCATAGGAGGCACCTGAACCAGGCGACCTATAATGTGTCGAGCGGGACATTAAACCTTACTCACTCAGTGAGTAGGACTTGCATTGCACGATTATGCCACCCTTTATCTGGTTGTGTGTTTCCGTGTACTTTGCTTATTTCATATATTTTCTTGTACTTTGCATTAATTGCATATTTAACACTGTCGGAAGCTCTATGAACATGGGAAGGTGCTGGTAATAGTTCTAAGAGTAATACTCTAGATGTAAAAATGTATGCCATGTGTATGGATTGTATTGTATTGAACTGAGCTCACTTACCTGTCGTGTATTCAGGATTGTTGGTTGATAAGCAGGTCAACTCAGCCTGGCCATCCCTCCGTGGGTAGGCGCAGTGAGTACCAGTGAAAGCAGGGATGTAAACAAGCACACCGCGCGATCCACTGCATTTGCCCTGTATCTGTGGTCTCGGAGTGTAAACTGGGGACTTTTTGAGGATCAGTGCCGCCCTATGGGTCTTGTGGCTTAGGAAGGACTTTATGCTTTTACGTTAATCAGCGCGAATGTTTGCTTTGTTCAGACGTGGAGGATGTGAAGTTTGTCATTAACTACGACTTCCCGAACTGCTCGGAGGACTACGTTCATCGTATCGGTCGTACAGGCCGGGCATCGAACACCGGGACCGCGTACACATTCTTCACATACGCCAACTGCAACAAGGCTCATGATCTGATCGGCGTGCTGCAGGAAGCTCAACAGGAGATCAACCCCAAGCTATTAGCTCTTGAGAGCATGTCCAATGCTGGCGCAGCCGGTCGAGGTATGTGGCACAGTCTACTGTGAAATACTACCGGGTGAGCCAAAAAGGTGACACCGTTTTCGTGTATGTCGGTATAATGCTATGTGTAAACTATAAACTCCAGATGTTTATACTTTTTGGACAATTCTAACATTTGCTGTTCATTATTCACAGTCCAAGTGTGAATGTTTATTTGAAGACATTTTCTGATTCCTTCGGACCCCCATTGTTTCTCTGCACGCAGATTGTGAATCAAACAACATTCATCGCTGGTTAATCCAACCGCTGTGACGAAATTAAATTTTATTCACATAATAACAGAACTTGTTTATATCGGCAGACGAAGAATGACATCGTTTAAGGCGTGGTTTGAAGACTGTACTTTTCGCGAAATACTAGTGTGCTTAGCGCAATAGAGATGCTTCGTGATATTGCGCTATATAAATTCAATATTCACATTCACATAATCAGAAACTGCAAATATAGTGCATCTAACGAGAGGAAACTCAAATACCAAAAGGGTGTCAAGTTTTTGGCCCACTCAGTCTATTTTCACTGCATCTTTTTGGAGTGTAGAAATTCTGCAGTATTTTAATGTGGCATTTTCCGCATGTGTACTGTACCAGGTAAAGTTCCATGTGACTTTAGCCATGTGTATGCATTCACTGTTGAGTGCATGTTAGTAGATTTACTGATTTAGCGGTAAGCCGTAGTTTTGCCGTCATAGTTTGTAGTAATTTCCATAATTTTTACGAGCGTTGTTTATATTCTATGCCGATGTGCAAAAATGCATGTTTTGTAGTACATTTTGCTGATTTTGGAACATATCTGTGGAGTCTTTACCATTGCAAGGAGTCCAGTTCGTAGTAGAGAGGTTTTGTGTCGGTTCAATGTTCATATGGTAAATGGCACATGAGTGGCTAACTTATGTGTGTGCTGAGGTCAACGCATCCTCCTAGCCCCAGTGGGCTAGTTGGCTAGCTGTAGCAGTTCCCGTTGTGGAAAACTGTTAGTGCTTAAACTGACGTTTGGGTAAGACCCGTGTTAAGTAGGTTGTTTGCACTGTGCTGCATTGCATGGTGTTCTATTGTTACTGTCCTGGTACCGACGGAACAGTATTGTTTTCGTTGAAGTAATTTTTTTCTCTTTACTCATGAACCGCTGTTTTTAGCTTGATGAAATTTTGCATGAACATGTACCTTGGCAACCTCTAGAACCCTATTGAACCCTATTGAATTTTGAGGTCAAATTTGGGTCAAGGTCATTTTTCGCTAGTGGACCAAGGTTCATTAAATTGTTTTCATTGAATGTGGGAAAAAGTCGTAGTTAATAATGCTGTTTTCCACTTTCCACTTATCGATTGCTTGATCCGTTCCAGAGATACTTGTGATCGAAGTGTAAAGTTGTCCAAAATCTAGTGCACTGTTGATAACTCATGAACCACTGCACTTACCTGGATGGAATTTAGCATGAACGACGTCGCATATGTATCTGGACAACCTCTAGAACCCTATTGAAGTTTGACGACATCGGTCAAAGTTCAAGGTCACATGGGTTTTTACGCGCGACAGCAGGAACTGCTATAGCGCGTCTTAGCCATCGCAATTCTGTCCGTCTGTCCGTCCGTCCGTCACACGGGTGGATCAGGCAAAAACGGTGCAAGCTAGGATCAT
>Ga0056124_1000910_pt1 | contig 10356 bp, 4 predicted proteins | sample WorMetHEROISLAND_2_FD_70069 | JGI IMG/M metagenome (GOLD analysis project Ga0056124, IMG submission 70069) | Marine gutless worms symbiont microbial communities from Max Planck institute for Marine Microbiology, Germany - Olavius sp. 4 HERON ISLAND | ecosystem: Host-associated > Annelida >... | reverse complement strand
GACAGACAGACAGACGGACGGACAGACAGACAGACAGAATTGCGATGGCTAAGACGCGCTATAGCAGTTCCTGCTGTCGCGCGTAATAAAAATCAAAAAAATCAAAAAATCGATTTTAATCAAAAAAATCCGATTTTAATAAAAAAATCGCTTTTTTTAATTTTTATTTTAAAAAATCGTGATTTTTATCAACCCTGGTTGCAAATGAATGTTAAAATTAATAAGACAATGACAACACAGCTGAACTGATCCAAAATGCTTAATGCTCAATATCTATAAGTTACAATTTGAAATTTGCACTCGAATGAATGTCCACAGTGACGGATTTAAAATTAACCAAACAACAAGATTTAACCAATCAAAAAATTTATAAATGTTCATCATCCTTTAAGTTATCTGTTAAAATTTACACACTAAAGGCTGTCAAAAGTGACAGACAACTTAATATAGTGTACAATGACAACATCAGCCTACAACTTGTAGCAAACTCCTTCAGTGCTAACTATGTCTGGTGATCTGTATATGGCAGCAATACAAACATCTTACCTTGCAAAGCAGCACCCTCAACAGAGGATGACTCCAAGCACTGTCAGGTTTGTGGGTATTAATCTGGTGGAAGCAAGCAGAACAGGTGACACGAGTGTTAATATTACCTGAAACATGACGACACAAATTCCAGTCAAGCACTAACTGCATTTACGTAATTAGTTTCCATTAACATAATCACAGCACGAATTTGTCTCCAGTGTGCTGATGTGACATTAAGAAATTAAGAAACCAGTCACTCATCCCAGCCTAAATCACGGTCATTGGTCAAGCAATTCAGTAAAAAAATTTGGTAAGCTTGGGGACCCCGAATAACCTGCAGTAATTCTAAAAAAGTAAGCTGGTTAAACAAAAGTGAACAAAAAGCCCAGCTACAGCTTAGAGAACAGGGCATCAGCTTTGTGCTATCGTCTCATCATACTGTCGGGACTTTGGCTTTTTTGAGCTTCGTTATACGTCACATGTAGGATTTTCTCAGAAAACCTACACAGCGAGTGTGCAAGAATAGTACCCAAAGTAGTTTTGTGTGTCCATTCTAAAGAACCCCACAATTATTCGCATAAAAACTAAAAAGTATACAAACTATACTCCAGTCATAAGCTTTTAAGATAACTTTGGCCTAATTTTTAAAGATGCAGAAGATATGGCGACTAAGGGCATTGAACACTGACCGCTTTTGGCCACCCCAATGTTAATTTATGCCTCCTTGCATGAGAAACCTAACTTATACCGTCAGAAACTAGTCCTGGCAGAATACATTTTTGTCGCTGATAGTATGGGAGTATTCGTTTTCACATAGTTGTGTGTGAAAGTGAAGCACAAAAATCTAGTCAAACCGATGATGAAAACAAATTTTAGCATACAATGGCATCTCAAGGTCAAACATTTTAGGGTCACTGGAAAGCCAATAAGGCACTTCATGATGCCGCATAGCGGGGCATACTAATACTGGCTTCAACTCTAAAGGTTCCGAAGATAAGGCAACCAGAATTACCAAAAAAAATCGCCTGTTCTTCTAACCACCCTACAGTCGGTCGAGTCCCCCTACCCACCACCACACATATCCACATAAACCTTATACCGCCTGAACGTAGAGTCCTTGGGTACATTTTACCGCTGATAGTATGCATCTATCTTGTGTCGAATTTCCGTGGTGAGCTCCGAAAGATGCATCATGTGTACTAGAGTGTGGCACAGCCGTTCAAGGTCATCCAAGGTCACTGATTTTGGTGGAAATAGTAAGGGCTTATGAGATTAGTGATGAATAGTAACCTTGGCCCTATCTCGCACCGTTTCTGAGACACAGTGACTTACTGGTTGAAAATCGCCAACTTTTCTGTACCCCTCTCTTATTTTGCACCCTCGATCAGAGTGACCCCATTCGAATTTCTGGAAACACTTTACGGATCCTGAAACTAGAGTCTTTGAGGTAGCCGACAGTGAAGATAGCATGATTCTAGCCTGCACCATTTTGATAGAATCACCTTTGCGATAGCTAAGACAGGGCATCTGCATAGCATGCATGATACAGCATGCATGATAGATCAATAATAACACCCACAACTATTAATTTTAAATGCCATTCTCCAGAAAAACCTGGGTTAGTTGGTTAATTTTCACTCAAGGATTTATGACACAAAGTTTTTTACATGTCGGATGCCCTTCTGTCACCCAACCAACAATGTGATAAGACTGAATGTAACACATCAATAGTAAAACTGTAAAAAGTACCGTAATTTTTCCCAAAAAAATTATACATACCATGATACCAGTAAATTCTAGCCTATGTAAATTGTAAATAATACTACACTATTACTGCTGCTGCTGTTGCTACAAGACCTTTATTACCAAGATATAGTACAATTTCTATGATCACTATCAGTCCATTACTATACTACCGGCAATGGTTTGTGTTGGTTCAGAGGAAAATGCAAATTTCCATACTAATCACCAGTGCTCACAACCAAAGCTGCCAGTAAATGCAACTCTTACCATTGAAAACCAACTTCTTTTCTTCACAGTCAGACTTCCCTCTAGTATCTGCAAATAGAGTTGCACACACTAGACTGTAAAATATGAAAAAATGACCCCAAATAAAACCCATAAGCTGCAAGAATACTTTACTGTTAAGTATACAAAATTCACACAGAACAGCAAGCTGCCAGATTCTTGTGACAATGTTCTTAACTGCAATGGTTACAAGAAATCATGATGATCAAAACAGTGCTATTATACTGCTATAGGTGGTATTTTCCGCAATGCAATTAGACTTTCTGATAATTAATAACGTTGATTTAGTACTGGTAATTTTTATTTGCAGTCAAAAATGTGTGCATTGCACCAAGTCCAACATTAGCAATCCACATTAATAATGTGCTATACGGTATATGCTCAGGGAATGAAAAGGTAAGAAAAAATTCCACATTAGCAAAAAATATGCTGGGGGAAATATAGCGACACAGAAATATCCTAGGTGTGTTTACTTTAAAAAAACACCAGGTTTTCTCGGTATCTCTCCAAGTGTCTCAACCATGATTTGATGCAAATTAGGGTTAGGGTTAGTGGTAGCGTTGAAGATAATGATAAAATGTTTTTGACTATTATAGCCTGAGGAATATTTCAACATTTCAAGCGTGCAGTTTCCCATTATTAATCAACAGCACATGCATATTAATTCCTGTTTTGTGTTCATGAAATATATAAAATAAACTCAATTTAAGGCATTAGACAAACAATCGACACTTTTTGCCAGATTAACTGCAATCTGGGTTGTCTTAAACAAACTATCAAATCAGGCTTATTGAGTGCACATTCTACAGACTGCTGTAGCACAACACATGGATGCAAAACTTCTACACTATTTTGATTATCTGACCAATGTTATCTGCTGAGCAACTGACGCCCCTTGCTGCACAGTGCATATTACACACTGAGCACAGCAATGTGGCACATGCAAAACGTTTATATCCCGCATTATAACGTACGTTTGGTGGACTTCATTGTTTAATTCTTCTTGTGCAATAACAATGCAGTCAAGACTGTTCTTCTCTTTCAGTGAACTCTGAACATTACACAAGATCATCAATATCCGGTATATTTTCATGAGACAGTATCTAGCCTATCACAGGTTTTAAACTTTTTTTAATTTTCATAGTTTACGTATTTCCATTATCAACGTAAGCATCCTTGCATTTTGTCAAGTAATATTAAACGAATATGATGATGATGATGATGATGATGAACTAATTTGCTACCAAAAGATACACAAGTCACTAGTCAAAAGCAATTCCACATTTTGGCTAACGCAGTTTCGACCAAAAGCCACTCACTGCAAACTTTTCATTCAATAGATTGACATAGGTCTGGACTGATAACTGTCAGACCGCAATTGTACAATACAAGACAAGATAAGCAATACAGTCAATAACTATCACAAAACAGCATTTGAACTACAAAACTGCAATTAGTGAGATGTGACATGCAGTCAGGAAGCTGCCTATTATGTTGTCTGTCTCTTAACTTATAGTTGCGGTCTGCTGGTGGAGGAAGAAGTGTTTGTAAAACATGGTGCATGGGGTCGTATAGAATCTTTGTAAATAGCTGACTATCAGCAGCATCACAAAGACTATTGAGGTTGTCAAGTTGAATTGAGCAGAAGCCAGCACGTTTGCTGCGCCAACTAAAAGCTGCAATCATTTGGCGATCGTTTGCCGTTGTAACTAAAACCTATCCAAGTGCTTGATGAGTATGTGAGCTTAGCAACCACAACAGCTCAATAGATGGTTTGCAGTCCGCTATCACAAAAACCATGGGCGCAGAGAACATGCAGAGTATTTGGGCACATGATACTCTAACATGGTGAATGTGCAGTGATACTGAACGGCCGTTTGTAACACTGACACCAAGAAGTTAAACAGCTTGAACCTGCTTAAGTTCTGATATTTTAGCAAGTGCAGAAAATTTTTCTTTTTACCTTTTATCCGAAAATAGTATTTCCTGACTTTTTGCCATATTCAGGGTCAAATTCTTTGCTTCTGCCCAGTGAGCGATGTGTGCCAATTCTGCATGGTGTTGGCAAGTGTCGTTGGTAAATTTACAGATGTGGTAGCCACTGGTGACCGGGCGTAAGTCAGATCCATTTACAACACAATGCTGGGCCGATGGCTGAACCTTGTATTATGCTGGCTGATACGGATTTCATTGTAGAAAGTAAGAGAAGATACAGGATTATGAAAGATGGAGAACTGTACAACAGTTCTCTCTCCTCATAATTTATGACGACTGGAGTGAAACATGAAGTTGACAATAACGTAGCCAAGTGTAACAAAAACAGTATTCTCTGACAATTTTTTTGCCGAAAATTCCCTGAACATTGGTCAATTCCACGGCACTTTCCTGACAGCTGTCAATTACCTAACAGGTCTAGGTTACACAAGTGGTCATCCTGCCAACAACGCAGCAAACTTACAACTATTTCCCTACAGAAACCGCCTACCAGGTTAGGGTTTAGCTTATCATGTTAAATTGTACTGGTGTGTCACAACCTTTTTAACCGTAGGCGGGGAAATTCCCGTATGCCTCAGAAGCCGGTTTGACGAACGTTTTCTGCTGCAATGAATATCTTAGCTATATGCAGCTGTCAACGATTGTTGGCAGTACATTCGCCGTGTATTTCCATGCTCGTCTGTTAGCGTATGCGATATGTTTCATTTAAAGTAATAAACATCAAAAAACCGCCATCTTGACACAATTTGGCGCAGTCAGACCACAATGCCTTGCGTCGTCGTCGATAGATCTGCCTGAATATCGAATACGACCCAACTATTTCCGACAGTGGACCAAGCCGTCCCTGCAGTCTGGACCAAGCCAGGGAACAGAAATGCAAATCATTCATCCTTGACCACACCTAGTTGCGGTCTATGGTATGGTATCCCGTTTCTTTGCAAAGCAAACCATACAAGCTGATACTGACTCAGTTCGTTTCTTCATGCTCGTGCTCACGAGAAGAACGTCATTTTTCGGCTATCAGACTTGCGAAAAATTTACTCAATGTTCGCACTGAAGACGACAATGGCAAAGCGTCATAAATGCAGACTTCCATACTGGCGTTTTGCTAATGCGATGCCAAACGCCGAAGGCACGACGCCCGGCCCGCTTGCGAGCGACGACGCACTGCCCCCGTCATATAGGGGGCAGTGGACGACGTCGGCAACGAAGATCAACGCATCAAGCATTCTGTCGACGACACAGCTGCAGGTTTGACAGTCTAGCCTGTAGGCCTAGGCCACTTTATATTGTAGGCCTACTGTGAATATTTTATTACTTTTCATTAATTCACATTAATCCGTGATCTACTGCGGCTTATTAAACTTCAATTTTTGCAAAAACAGCACAATATTTGCGATTTTCTTGGCGTTTCCAAATTTCAGAAAAGTGGGCAAATTTGCGGCTTTCGCAGAACGTCCAAAAGCTTAGTGTTTCAGCTTCAGGGGGTGAAGCCCCTTCTGATCCCCTGACCAGACCCCTGGACTCCGCTGGGGGCTCGATCACCCCCAGAACCCTGTTATAGGCTCGCGCTCCGCGCGCTCGCTATGCCCCCTTTGTCAATTCCTTAATATGCCACTGATCGAAGCTACATAGCGAACCATAAATTAAGAGGTAGGTGGAGGTGAAAATAGACTTGTGAAAATAAAACGAGAAACAGGACTGAGAACTAAGGAAAAGGATCGAGGGAACAGAAGGAAAATGAAAGTAACAAAAAGTCATAATCTACAGAGTTTTGTGTTTGTTCCAGTGATGTAGTCCTCGAGGACAAAAAGCAAAGTCGGTCTTTAAAAAATGTTAGTTTTGGTCTTGACAAAAGTCTTCAGAATTTTGAGACTTTTTGCTAGCAATTACTAGGCCTATATAGGCCTAAAATATTTCGACAGCAGTTAACTGTTACGGAGTCTTTTCAAGGTCGAGATAATAAAACAAGAAGGACGTTATTATGCAGCGTTTAGCCTACACCGTAGCCAACTTTAGGCGTTTTATTTGTATATTTAAGAAGTATTTCCTGGTAAAACGGGAGATTCGCGCAGCAAAGCTACTTGCCTGGACGGTGGTCGGCATATGAAATTTTCGCGGCAAAATTGATGTTTCCGCTGGCAGAGACAGCGTTCGAGACAGCTACGCGTGCTGTCGTCGATGGTGTGGTGCCGGCGAGCGGACGGGAAATCAATAGCTGTTCGTTGGCCGGCCTATAGGCCTAGGCCTAATGTTATGCCGACCGGCACGGCAGATGACGCCCAGCTTCCGCAGTTCGGCGCCAGAAGACAGCAACAGCGCTGCCGTGATCCGGTGATTTAATAGCGTGTGTCCGGACCACGGATTTTGTGGGATTGGGTTGTCGGATTTTGATTCGACTGAGGACTTAAAACACTAAAAACCTGGTTGCTGGCGCTGTTGATTGGGAGAGATCGAAGTCTTATACTTGAACTGGCGCATGATTCATCGCTGTACGCTGACGACAAGCGCTATTCTGCAATACACGTATTCGCCGTTATTGGCCAATAGCGGCTAATGTCTGCTGGAATGGTCGACGGAAATTCTGACTAGTTAACTAGCCAAGCGGTCGTGTTTTCAAATAGATTATCTGCACTATACTGACGTCGACGTGCTAACTCTCAGAAGCAGCTGTACGACAGCATCACACAGCATAATAACAAACTCGGTATGTATAAAAATGTATATTGTAGACCTATATAAACAACAGTAGGCTTACTTGCCACTACTTAGAATGAGGAACTAATATTGTGGCATTATCGTTACGGCTGTTCTTTCCAGATGGCGAATATCGCAATTATTGTCTCAGTTTTGTCTGGTTCATTATTAAGTACCAAATATTTTCTAGTTGCTATTGACAATATGGCACAATAATAGTGATTAGTCATCTGAATCGATCCACTGACAGATAACTACAAACAAATCACATAGGCCTAAATTAGGTCTCATAAAATCATGTATTTGTAGTAATCCGTTAGGCTATAGATAATTGACCAAGTATACGTGAAGACTTAGTTGTGCGATCAAATGTGGTGGAAATATGCTCTTGTCAAAACGGAACTTCAAGAAAGACTTACGTATGAATTAATTAATTACTACAAATAATGTACAAGAGCCTGTACGAGAATCATTTCAATTATTTACTCCAAGAAAATTCAATGTCTGAAAAGTCCACAAATTAACTGACGTTGTAGCTCAGCTTAAGTTATGTATGTTTTAGCCATTTTATTGGTGATAAAACTTACCAACGTGTACAACAGGCAGCTAACGGATAACGTGACGACATTATACTTGGAAGTGCCGAGAGTAAATAAGATGACAACGCTACCGTCAGCTACTACGAAAGCAGATTCTGGCGAGGCTAAGACGAAGCCTGCGGGTTGTGCAAGTTCGTCGACGGACGCCGACCCAGCGTTCACGATCGGTTCGAGCGTTCTGGTGGGCGGAGTTAAGCCGGGACGACTGCGGTACATCGGCGGCGTGCACTTCGTCGCCGGTCATTGGTGCGGCGTTGAGTTGGATGACGCCGACGGCCTGCACGACGGCGTCGTCGACGGCGTGCGGTACTTCACGTGTCGCGACGGTCACGGCATCTTCGCGCCGAGACATCGCGTCCTCCTGCGTACACGCGGACGCTCGTCAGCGCTACCCGCCTCACCAGACGTACGCCTGCGAACATTACGCAAACCCACGACCAACGTACCGGCTGCCGGCGTCGAGGACGGCGACGTTGATCGACTGAACGATGTGCGTGTCAGTTCACCTCGACATCGGCACCAGGCATCACTGGACGGTCGCGATCTCGACTTCTCGTCTGCGCTGAAATCCGGCAGCGGAAGAGCGCAGTCGGCCATATTAACGGAAGACGATGAACCTAGCGCAACGACCGATTCAAGTCGCAAGAGATCGAGTCTTGTCACCGGTCGTCTTGTGCCGTCCAATACGCCAAAATCCTCCCCGAAGCGGGTGACGTTCTTCGACGAGATAATCAACAGCAAAGAGCGGGGAATTCCTAGCATCATAACGGACGTAGCGGGCACTGACAGGCGACAACGTGGTCAAGCTGACGTAGACGATGACGACTACCAGGTAGTCACGTCTGAAGTCAGAAACGACAACAGGACCTCCGTCACGTTAGCCCTCGACTTGGACGAAGGATCGCCGTCACGCAAGACTCTGCGTACTGATGCTAACCGCGCATACGTCGACAGCGACCTGGACAGCCGCCGTCTCGACCTGGACGTCGGTAACATGCTGACGACGAACGAGGAACTATCGCTGTCCAGTGACAGCATCGAAGCAAACGAGATTGATAACGACTTCGCCGCATACGGCCTCGCGTCGGTCGCGAAGAAGTCTGGAAGCGCGCAGAACGAAACGTCGCAGGCGGCCGCTTCTAAGTCGCCGAAAACGCGCATCGATGCAGCATTAAGCGACCTCGAATTTATGGCCGGCCACCGTCGAAATAGATCGTTGGATTTCAATAACGAATCGCAGAACTCGGGCCTGGTGTATGTCAAAGGCGACGGCGGTGCACAGAGCGCGACTTCGTCGGCGGCCAGAGCGTCGTTTGAGCTGGCTCGTACGGCGTTGACGCAGTACGCTGACCTCGTCCGTGCCGCGCAGGAATCGACCGCCGTGAGACGGTCTTGGACTCCGCCAGCCGTCCGACGCTCTTTACCGACTCCCACCACGACCTCGTCGACCGCGCCTCATCGTCGCGCGGCGTTCGAATACGAACCCTCCGCGGCGCCGGAGAAAGACCGCGGCAGCGACGGTCGACTGGAGCGATCGCCAGAGCCGGCTGCGCTCGACGGTGGCAGCGGCAGCGGCAGTGCGGATGAAGTGGACTTCGAGACGTTCGACGGTGAAGAACTGGACAGTATCGGCGACGCGATGATCGACTCGATCGATGGAAGCAGCGTCCAGAGTGAAGACTCGATAGCAATGTTGCCTCACCTGAGTGACGTCGACGACGACGACGACGTGGTGGACGTCAAGGGCGACCGAGTACTCCGAGTAGTCTTTGAGACCGCCACGTCAGACCAGCTGACGAGCACTTCACGCGACCACGACAACGGTAACGTCGTCGAGCTGAAGTTGAACGAACGAACCGCCAGCGGCGAGAACAACAGCAACAACGACGTTGACAACGTCAATCTACTGAACGAGTTGAACGATGCAGTCACGTGCCGACAACAACTGGCGCTCACTGATTCACTGCCGATGTGCGCTGAGATCAGCAACGTCGACAGAACTGGCGGACAGTGTCTGGTGGTCGGAATTGTCGACAGCAACCACGCGGCGCAGACGATGACAACGACGATTGCTAACGACATCGACTGCTTTCTGCGCCAGTCAACAGCGATACGAGACGAACGACCAATGTCACTCATCTCCAGCAGTAGCAGTACCGATACTGGTGAGTAAACTGCTATATGACAACTAATATTGCAACTCTCGCGGCCTATATTAGAAGAGTGATAAGCAGAGATGAAGTTTTGGATACATCACACATCATTGGCATTGAGATGTGATTATAAGCCGATCTGTTTACAGTGCAGGTTATTTGTCTTTCATTCAGGTAATGATCACGTGCATATTAGAAATCTATGATGTTGAAATTCGTTTTATGCTCAGTTTTAAATTTTAAAAATATCTTGTTATCAAATTCAGTAAACAGATATGAAAAGTGCGTTATATGCACACGTATTATATCACGACATCTAAAGTTCGTTGTTAGTTGCATTTCATGATAAACAACAC
>Ga0056124_1000909_pt1 | contig 10356 bp, 9 predicted proteins | sample WorMetHEROISLAND_2_FD_70069 | JGI IMG/M metagenome (GOLD analysis project Ga0056124, IMG submission 70069) | Marine gutless worms symbiont microbial communities from Max Planck institute for Marine Microbiology, Germany - Olavius sp. 4 HERON ISLAND | ecosystem: Host-associated > Annelida >... | reverse complement strand
TATAACATGCTAACACGCTGTGATTAATGTTTCGGCTGTACATGAGACTGGGAGCCACAAACGTGTAGTTTTATGCCTTACTGCCACGCCCGCTGTGTTTGCCTCAGATTTGGTGAGCCCCGTTGCCGACATTGTGCACCCTATAAATTCACTTACTACTAATTTTTTAATACTGTGTGTATCTGGGCATTTATCCCTGTGCGAATATTACTTTTGATTTCTGTTTAATTGGTCTAGTTGTTTAAGTTACAACTGATTAAGCCTGGTCTCTCTGCAGACATTGAAGTCATGACTGAGCGAGAGACTGCAGATGAAATGCTCCATTGGCTCAGTGTCTGTCCACGTTGTTGGCATGTTAGAAAAGACTGAGATGAGATGTTTTCACACTGCCATACTTAGAGGTAATAAAATGTTGCAGTGGAGTGTGCACAGCATTGATGTGCTGAGATGGTGGCGTGATGGGACCTGATCAATTGTGCTGGGTCTGGTTACTAGGTAAACTGTCTTCCTACATAACCAACCATACACATCAACTCAGCCTTCCATCCTTGCACGGTAGGTAAATCAACTACCGGCCTTTCTCTCTGGAATTAAGGTGGGGCACTGTCACCTGTATTGGGTGGCAGGTAACACTATGTGAGACATGCACTCTTTAACCTTTGTGTGTCTTGTTGTGGCCAGATGGATGCATACAACTTGGCTATAATGTTCGGCCCGTCACTGGTGAGACCAGACGACGATGATATGGCCGCCATGTTGAGGGACATGAACGACCAGAGTCAGATCGTGGAGAGTCTCATTCGACATGTAAGCCGTAGACTTGCTTTCTGCTTTATGCTGATTCCTTGCTGCCTGTTTCATCATTTCGCCGATTTACCTGCAAAGCAACGTGATGGATAGAGACAGGATGGCCACACGTCCCTAAAGTTCCTGAAAAGTTTCCATTTTTTCCAGGACCTGAAAAGTCATTGGAAACCAAACAAGGCCTTGAAAGTTTTGGAATTTGATGGAAGAACGTCTTGAAACTGAAAGTCCTTGATTTTCAGTAGCTCATAATCATTGTTACCATGATGTGAAAATTTTGCAGTCAATACTTAACTTCCTAATCTGGTATACTTCAGATTCGTCTTACTTACTGAATTGCTGGATGGCTGAATTACTGTTACTTATTTAGTAATACTGATTTTGTATCTTAACGGTTTTTATGTGATTCCAGAAACATTAAATACTCTTAACATCACGTGGTAAAACATTGCTGGTATTGGTTTCGAAAAGGTATTAAAAAAAAATTAAAAGAAATTATTATCAAAAGTCCTTGAATTATTTTTCCGCAACTGTGGCCACTCTGTAGAGAAGATGTCTCCGGGCCTGTATCCTGTCGGATACAGGCCCGGAGAAAGGGACAGCAGAAAGGGACAGCAGTTTGAACGAACAGTGATCGCAACTTCCTACTATGGTGTCGCTAATGCACAGTTTGTTATTCTTATAATGATTAATGACTTCAAATTGCTTGACTGACGTTGTTGTTTCGATGAAGTATTGCCATGGCCATGCAGGCGCCTCTACTGTGAGTGCCACATGAAAACCTCAGCTGGTACTCTGTTCTTAACATTTCTCACAAAGTACCAAGTGTTATCAAGTGCTGATTAAATGACGATTCTTTGTACAGAGTCTGTTGATATTAAACCGGGATTTTTGGAGTTGTTTGAAAATGTAACTGGAGTCCGTTTTTGAGACGCAGTGTATATTATCAAGACAAAACGGTTGTTGGTATCTGGTTGGTGTGTTGTTGATAATTGTAGTACAAGTGGTTCTTTTCTACGACGGAGTCGGAGTTGGAAGTACCCGAGGATGATGAATGCAACAGCGACAGCACCAGTCCTCAGTTGTTACCGAATGTTGAACATCTAGGTATTCTTTGTTATTGTACTTATTTAAAAAATTGATCCAAACATACATAGATGTAGATAACTTCTGTGGTGAGATTTTGGTTTTAGGTGACGTCGGTAATCTTTCGTGTCGTGAAAGAATTGTCAGGAAAAATTTTTGTGCTAATTACTGCGATATTCTCTGATTCTTTTCTTATTACGGTAACGTTTTTCTTAATACAGGATGCTCAGTTGGGTGACACATAAGGCGTTTGGCTTGTAACACTCCTGCTCTGACAGTTACCAAAGTTCACTACGGGTGACCTCACCTAACCTAGAGAAAGTCCAGAAAAATTACCAGTTAACTAGATACACACATACACATTGTCAGCATAGGTGTTTGTGTTTGTAGTTGAAATGCAAGGACTGCGCGACAACCAGCCTCGTGTAGTGTTGGTGTCGGCAGAACCGTCGCAGGCTCTGGACGGTGGCGGGTCCCAACGTAGGACTAGAAGAAAACGGCGCAAGAAGAAGAAATCGGGAGATGTGGCGAGAGGCGATAATGTCGGCGAGGAGTGCGGCGTGGAGACACAGGGCGGCGACGAGCGTAGCGGACTGAAGCATAGTCAGTCGTCACGTCCCACTCGAGACGCACGTCCACCGTCCGCTGAGGACGATGAGAACGTATTCGAAGTGAAGCGCTATCCGGCGTACCACTACGACATGTACGGAACCATCTACAGTCTGACGGACGGCGTTCGGCCTACAACTCTGGAGAAAGGCATGATTAAGTCGGCGAGCGTGGACTGCCTTGATACGATTGGTGTCAGTGCTCAGCCGGTGGAACGAACAGCATCAGTCGATGAAGTCAACAGTTCCGTCCCACAGTCGTCGGCAGTCACTGCCAAACAGCGTAAGCCGATACCTCCAGCAAAGCCTTTGAAGCCATTGCCACGTCCAAAGCCGAGACCAAGACAGACGAAAGATATAGCCACGGAACCAGCGACGTCATCCGGCAGTACGGACCCATCATTTGTGGCAGAGTTGTCGACACTCCTGAAGCAAAGAAACCAATGAGCTTGTTCATGAAGACTTGTTGTCATACTTCACTGTGATACAGCAGCATGCAAGGGAGCAAACGTGCCTTTAACTGTGTATGCTTTCTGCCTTTGATTGCAAGTCTTCACTGTACCTCACTGACACACTGTACATTTTTGCAGCCTTAAGGGCATGACATACGATCAATAAAATCGGCCAATTTTCTTTGCCAATAAAATCAGCCAACAAAAATCTGTCATGTGTCATGCAAAAATCACCCGATTTTGTGGGCCGATAAAATTGCCCCATTTTATCATCCAACATAGAACACGTTCTATTCTCGACGATAAAATCGGCCAAGATTTTGTTTACGTTACCATGGTGAATGTTTACAATGGGAGATAAATATTTATTTTAGTTATTTATTTTGTTTGTTACTCTGTAGTATTGACTTTCGTTCATTAGATGGTAAAAAATAATGCAAGTATCATTTTCCTGTTGTGTATTTGTGAAGCTGAAAGAAGTTACAAATGATGAAATTGACAGTGTGTCACGGTTGAACGATTTTATCGGCCAATTTTCCCGGGCAACCAAACCACGCCCACAAAAGTTGGCCAACTTTTTCGATCGTATGTCATCTGGTTTAGAATGTTTATATTGTCACTACTGTTTTCAGTACTGATATTTTGTATGAACATTGGCATGTATAATTTCTCACCATCAATCAGAATGGTCAACTGTGACAGAGATACCATAATAGTGTATTGCTGGAATATTCTTATCTGTAATTCTTGGAGTCTGCCAAAGTCATGTAGCATTTTTGTAGAAGTTGTTCTATTCCACGGCCATTTAGTGCGCTGTAGTGACTAAGCTTGAAACTTTTTGAAGCTGCAGCTAGGTTAGCAGGCTCGTCTTAAACAGTTACTGCGGCTAGACAATACAACTGAACTGTGTAAGAATTCCTGACTATGATGTGGTACACTGCAACCAGTGTTGCTTACAATAGCTTGTGAGATGCTAGATTTGAACTTATTATCTTACGATACATCAGCTTTTGATATATTTTAGTAGAGCATATTACAATATTGTCGACGTTTTGTGCAGTAAAAGATTAGGGTCAAAAACTCGAGCTATTTTTCATTAGATTTGTAGATCCTTTAGTGCAGTGGCAATGTTATTTTTGTAGTTTATTTTTAGGAGCTTTTGTACAAATTTGTGCAGCCAGTTAATCTGTTCTATGACTTTCATCGTTGTGGAAATGCCTAGGTATACTATATATTTGTTGTAAAGCAAAAATAGTGTCTATGTGGCTCATAGGCACAGTGCGCGCTGCAGCCTGAAACGGTTATCAGCCGGTCCTAGGTTCAATCCCCAGACCCGGCAAAATAAATTGTTTCAGGATTATTGGCGTGCATGCTTTGAGATTAATTTCTCAGACAGGCAAGAGGGTTTGACGGTGTCCTCTATAATCTGTGACCATTAAGTGGTTATGGTGTGGTTATGGTGGTCAAGTGCGCTAGATTAAGCTAAGCTTTAAGCTAAGCTTTAGAGCGCCCTATAATATAACCTAACTTTACTTTTACTTTTACTTTTTTATCTAATTAATTGCAATTATTTAAGTTGAAATGTTCTATAGTGAACTCATCAGTCTCCCTTTTCTTGTTCTGTGACTTCCCCTTTTTGTTTCTCACCATCTTGTGCTTAATGTTAATTTTAGTTTTACGGCATCTGTGAGTCCAGTGTCTCTCCAGTTGTTCTCATGAATTACGGCTTCGTTTTGATGTATTTGCACCAGCTATGGCGAATTAAATGACGATGATTGCCAGGCGAATATGTGTACATGCAAGATATTGCAACATTAAAGCAACGGTGCAGTGGAGTAAATGCTTTAGTTGTCTAGTGCGGCTGATAACTAGTGATTGCAATCCCAGGATTGATTCCTCAATCCCAGGATCCGGGATTAAGAAATTTGTAATCCCAGGATCCTGTTTTTGGAATTAGGCTTAGAGATTGGTCGTTATTTAGTATCCATACAGTAGTCATTTTAGACTTATTTCATGCCTAGGATGTAGGCCTCTACCGGTAGGTATTAGTGAGTGACTGTGACTGTCAAAGTGCAACTTACAGTGCACAGCAAGGACTTTTGCACGCATGAAATATTTCATTAGACTGCTAGAATTGTTATTTTATCATCTAACGGTCAAAAAATGTATTATTTAGGGAATTTTTTTGTAATCCCGGGATTGGGACACCACCAATCCCAGGATATGGGATTGGCGAAAACGGCCGGGATTTGGGATCCTGGGATTGCAATCACTACTGCTAACTCTGTATTGAGGACATTTTTAATTATGTATATGAAAGCTTTTGTCTTTGAATATTATAATGATAATCATTGAGATATTGAGGTAATCACGGAACATGGTACATTTCACAAATCGGTTCTGTTTGTTATCATTGTATGTATTGTACTTGTACTGTAGATGTTTTGTTCTGCTGTGTTGGTTCGTTCTTGTAGGATGTTGCGACAGTAACTGTGAACGTTTTACGCAATAGAGTAGAATTGTGTGCAGTCTATATTTGTAGGCGTTGGATGTACACATTGTGTGGTGTATGTAGTAGAGAACGTATTGTTTGCAAAAGTTTCACAAATTTTTGCTTGCAATGTGGCACTGTTGTCACGTTGTAAGTTTAGCCTACATTCCAGAATGCTTGCGTGTGAAATGATTATTTTCTGTGTGCCTCATTGGATTTAATTGCTGCATATGGCAGTATAAGTGACTATATAGATGTTTCAATTGACTCCATTCCGTGACGTTTATTTTTGTACTGTAATGCAGTTCAGTGCATTGGTTGTCCATTTCTGGAGCAAAAAGGTGTTTAATTATTGTAATCGTGAAACGATTTGTGAATCAAATTTCTGTAGAATTTGCTACGTATGTACTGTATATTTAGATGTTTTATTGCAGTATGGATACTTGTATGTACTGGATTGTGATACATGTATAGTACATCTGATGTGTTGCTGATGCCTTTATGTTGCCCAGTTTGCTGTTAAGATTCTGTGCATTTGAGACGAATGTTATCTGTCGTTTCACTAGTTCAGTTGGCAGAAAAAAGTTGCAGTACTTGTTTACCAAGCCTAGCAGTGTTTGGGGTAATGAATTAGCACTTGTTATGTAGTTTTCATATGATCACAGCAAGAATTAATGCAAACCATGCTGCAAGTACAGTACATGCTCTAGCTTCTGCGACTTGGGACCTGGAGCCTTGCAAATCGGACCTTATGACTTGTCAGTTTATAGTTGTGTTGAAACTGCCATTAAAACCAACCAAGGTAATATCTTATGCATTTCACTATTTCAAATCGCTACCTTGCCACTTTTCCTCTTACTATTGGAAGCGGTTTTTGAGCCAGTTGCTCTACTAATTGTAACTGTAATTGTGTCAGCACTCAAGCTGACACACTGCTGTTGACATATAACTGTACAACTACATACTCTAGCATTTTGCAGCCAAGTTATAGATAACAATTTCACTCACAGGGTGCAACAAAACATAATAACACGGTCACACCAACAACGCAGCAACTGTACATAAGACTGTGCATTTTCATGCCACACATCAAACTAGGGCTAGTAACGATTAAATCTTTGATTAACTGCGACACTTACAATAATTGACAGTAAGTCAACAGACATTAGTAGTTTCAACTTCGAATTTATATATTAGATTTAGACAACATGCATGTTCTTAAACTTGTTTTTAGCTGCAGTTATACAGAACGGTTGCAAGACGAAAAGGCTTTCATAGGCTTGCTTGCAAAGACAAGATTAGCGTTTTTCATGTGGATACCAATACATAGGCAACTATGACATTTCAATAGTTATTAATCGACAATGTGATTAATCGTAACCCATAACACTAGTGAAAATGGCAATCGCACATACTGTAAGTACTGAGTACCGCTCGAAACAACAGGCTGCCACTAACAACAACATGCAGCCACATATGAATGATAATAAGATCACGGCAATGGCAAAATTACCATCAAACCTGTACAGAAACTACAACAAAGTTTTAAATGTTGCTCATGCAAATTTGTCAATATATTCTATTAACCATTTACAAATATATCTACACATTCTACTGGCAAATTTGCCTTAACTGGCAACAACTGTATGGTAAATCAGCATAACTGTATCAGATGAGGAGCAAATAAGTCTAACAGTACATAATATACTTAGACAGATGCAGGTCTTCACTAGCAATTTGACATAGACTGTCGTGCCTACTGAGTGACAACAGTTAAAGCCATTCCACACTGCAACAAAACCGTCGACACATCTTAGATTCAGTCATGGTAATATTGAGTTTCTAGAAGCCTCTAGAGCCGGGAAGCCATCCCCGGGGCCTCAACGCCTGGGGTCCCAGACAGCCACCCCAAATTTCTCCCCCACGGGTGGACAAGCTATCCCGGGCCCTGGTTTTCTACCCCAAAAATCCGTGGGTGAAAGTTCTGGATGGGGTTGGCTTCCCTATTTTAAAGCGGTCTTTTAATCTACTAATCTTGGATATGGGACCAACAAACAACAACCAAAATAAAAACTACACCTAAAACTGACAAAATGCAACACCCAGGAAGCAAAACAGGTCCATAAATAAAATAACAGATCTCGACACCTGGCCACACAGTCTGTAGGTATCAATATTCAACATCAATAAACTGAGTAGTGAGTACCATCATAAGGTGGTATCGTGCTCATAACAGCATTACACAATCTCCCAATATTAGCGATAACCCTCACTTCAAACATACAATTCAGTTTGTAGTTCATGGATTTCAACAGAATATCGGAAAATGCACAAACTTACTATTATTTATCACCACACCTATTATGACCGTGCCTTACCGTGTACGCTCAGTGTGACGTCATTATAACGTCAGAGATTGTTACATTAAGGTTACGTTGTCTTAAAATGTTTTTTAGCGTTGAAGATTGAACTACGATTACATTTTCAAGACAAAATAAAAATTATGGAGCAAGGCATTTGCACAAACTTTAAGACTGGTTCAGAATGATTGTTTGTCATAAACGTTTATAATTTTATAAAAAAAACTGTCAGGTAGGCTATTAACGATTTTAGACTAACTTATCCGTAGGGTTATCGCTACCATTGGGACACTGTGTATTTCCCCCATTTGTTTTACAACAGACAAATCACTCATGCATTGTAAAAGGTCGTAAGACCGTGTTTTTGAGTTAAGTTTATAGGCTTATAGTTGGTCACAAATGCAACATTTTGATGTAAAAAATTAGATTTTTATTGCAATTTTTATAGTCAGAATTGATGAAAACTGTTACGACTTTCTTGCTTTTCGGCAGCCGTGGTGTGTAAAACGTCGTACCTGCAGTTCACTGTTTATTTACGACCATCTTAACTACTAACACGTTTTCACTTTTTGGAGGTAGGTCGGAATTGCAAACTGTCATAATAATAGTCATCGTTTTAAAGCGATTTTTATTCAGTTTCTGCACTACCCTGGAAGGCATGGCTTTTCTTATTGCCACATTTTGAATGTGTGAAATAAATTTACACGTATTTTGGCTTTGCATCACTGTCCATGCGTGCGCTGCCGCGGTAAAACGTCGTAATTCGCACATACGACCTTGCATGCCGAGAGTTATCGACGCCATTCGTGGTAAAAGGCAGCTACAATCGCGTTTCAAACGTTTTATTTAATGACCATAATTATTTAGCACGAAAACCGATGATCAGAGTAATACACTATTAATTTTATAATACTGAAATATTTAATTTTGTAGCAAAATGCGTTTTTACACTACGAAGTACGTTTTTTGATTATCTCTTTCTAGTAAACGCACTTATGACCTTTTAGCAACACATGAGCGACATGTTACAACTGGAAAGCACTCAACACAGCTGCAACCACCTTCAACAACTGTGTTTCATTCATCCATCAATCAACACAACAACTGTTTATTGTCCCAAGGCCCAACTCCTGGAAATTAATCCTCTAGTTTTCAGTGGCTTGAACAACTGAGAGCAAAAACCAGGAACATGTTTACCCAAGAAGTATGCTGTCGTAAAATCTTCTAATACATGGACATAATTGTGCCATTACTGTGCAACCTGAGATCACATATTACTAGCAATTAAACAACAACAATAATTATTATCAGAGCTGCCACCAATTAAATTTTTCAACCGATTAATTTTCAAAAATTAATTGAAGTCAATCCATTTTTCGTAGACCATGAAAACTGCAGAATTCAACTACTAGTTGTTGTTATCTTTCGCAAACTAAAGCAAAATCGAAAAGGTGATGATGATGATGCAGTACACAAACTATGCAGTCAAAGATACAAAGTGCAGACTGTTAAACTAACACTATAGTCCTGCATGTACAAATCCTTATGACATGTCCTATGTGTGAAATAAGTGCATTTTACAATCAACAGTCCAGAAAAGCAGATTAGTGTGATGTTAACAAGTCCAAAATGTTAATCAAACTTCAATTAAAAAATTAATCAATTACTTTTTTTAACCTATGTGCGGAAATCGTTAATTTCCGTGAACTTATGTCCGGTTCTTGAAAGCACGGGTAACCCACGGGTAACCCGCGAATGTAGAGTAACTTTTCCTGAGATTTACCCTCAGGGTAACCCTCCGATCTGGGGTTAACTAACCCGAAATTTGCCCCTCATTTAAAAAACCTGGCATTATTGTACTTCCTGAGATACCAGATTCACTGGAATGAAACCATTAATTATAAAGTTAGAATCAGCCGCCCAGTCACTCAGCCAGCCACTCACCCAATTGACAGCCCAGAACCGCAGCTCAACCTCGACATGTACAACAACAAGAAACGTTTGCACACCTCTCTCATCAGGCAAAGTTCTATTCAAAAATTAAATTATACTTTCTACCCTTTACAAACCAATTAGAAGTTTCTGCATTTTTTTCTACAAAAATCCGGTTCACTGACAGTTGTAAGCAATAACAAATATCACCCGATGCTACATTTCTGGAATACTAGTGCTTAGATATGGGCAACAAATAAAACATGTTATCAAGCAGTTAACGAAGTTAATAAAATAACGCCTGAAGCAAACGATGAACAAACTGCTTCACAACAATAAAATTGCATCTAAATGGTATATATTTATATACATGTACATATGTACATATGCAGTGCACAAAAAACGCTCACAAATAGGAAAACAGTATAATGACAAAATGATAACATGACTAAGACGATAGACGTAATAAACGTTAGGGACACATTTTTTAAAGACGTGCTTTATGGCGAAAACAAACGCTTGTAAACATCGAATAATTTAAAGCTCTTTTTTCAGAATACAGTTTTTTTCATATTCATCAATTTTTTGTCATCACACATAAATTAAGTTGATGTTTCGAATAC